>ENA-OPDU01000100-OPDU01000100.1-human-gut-metagenome-genome-assembly--contig:-NODE-100-length-21685-cov-1.734998_pt1 | contig 21685 bp, 9 predicted proteins | sample MGYA00241294_ERZ501522 | MGnify/ENA primary metagenome ERZ501522 (study PRJEB25962, sample SAMEA2042430) | human gut metagenome | biome: human gut; feature: human-associated habitat; material: faeces...
CTTATTCATTAGCAATACAATACAATGGAAAACTCAATTTAACCTCAACATCTCCTGTTTTTATAGAGTATATCTGCTGTTCTTTTTCATTTGTATCCATCAAATCCGGTAATTCTTCTGGTAAAAAATAATTGTTAAAAACTGTCCCAAAAGAAACAAAAGGTGCTCCATGTCCAGCTTGTTCTTTCTTGGATGAAATTCCCGAACTCATATCGTATAAATCAGATAAGGCATATTTTGTAATTTTACTCATATTTCACCTTCTTCAATTGTTCTATAATCTCCGCTTGCAACGCATTTCCTTCCGCAAACAATTCTGTTAGTTTTTCCGCATATCCATCCATTTTCGCTTTAAATTCTTCCTGAGTCAGTTCAACGTACTCGATCTTTACTTCAAAATATTGCCCTGCACTAAATGAACACTTTTTCTGCTCTATCTTCTCATAATCAACGACTACAGAAAAATCATCCTTTGATTCAAAGTTATTAAAGGTATGGATAATGTCCTCGATTTCTTCAGGTGAAAGCACTGTTCTCTGATTTTTTCCATCAATCTTAACCTTGGTTCCAAGCTTAGACGCATCCATCAAAATTGCTTGCTCGTACTTTTTAGTATTGTCCAAAAAGACAACCGATACGTTTGTTCCAGTTGTTGCAAAGATATTACTTGGCATCGACACAACACCTCGAAGCATTCTTTCCTTTACAATACGTTCTCTTATTTTTTTAGGTATTCCCGTACCTGCTGTTAAAAAACCGGTTGGTACTACAACTGCAGCCTTACCTCCACTCTCTTTCATGGAGAAAATAATATGCTGCAAAAACATCTGATAAATAGCCATACTATCTTTTTTCTTATTTGGAACATTTGGCACTCCTGCCCAGAATCTTTCTTTATAAATATCACCTACAAGGGTATCTCTGTTGTCAGAAAAATCCACATTAAATGGTGGATTGCTGACAATATAATCAAATTTCATCAATCCATTCTTCTGACGATTCAAATGTTGTGGGGAAAGAAGTGTATCCCCATGTACCACATAATCGTCTTCTGACATATCATTTAAAGCCTGTTCGACGTTATCGGAATCTTTTAATGATTCTTCTGCTTGCTGTACCTCATAAAGAAACTTGTCATTTAAAAATTTATACAGAAAAATCTCTGTAATAATCTTATATTCGCTACTTGCATTGCCCAGTCCAAAATTGGCACATACAGTCTTTAGATCATCGATCATCTGTTTTGTATTTGCTATTATCGTTTCAGTAGTCATCAGGATACCCAATCCCTTTCTAATATATATTCTTTTGACAGACAGTTATCTATAAACATAAGCTGCGGTTTATCTAATTTAACCTTTTCTCCCATACACGCTCTCAAGATAATTGGTTGTAAGGATTTTATAAAATACTCCTCATTATCGAGTATGTTTTCATTATGAGCAATCTGGTCATCTGCCTTAGACTTAACTGTCATTAAAATTCTATGCCTTATTGGTCTTATCAAATTCATCTTTAATATTTGCAAAATCAACAACATATCCGTAATGATAACCTTTATACGGACGATTTACTCTTGTCAACGTCTGAAGTAGATTATGAGCTTTTATCATTCTCGCTAAATACTGCTTTTTTAATCGTGGTGCATCAAACCCTGTTAAAAGCATATTGTAAACTACAAGAATATCTATATTTCCTTTTTTAAACTCCTCCTGGTCATTTTTTCTATCTTGTTTTGTACCTTCATCATGAAGCACCAATGCATGTGTATAAGCAGAAAAGCGTTTTAACTGTCTATCCACCTCTCTAGCCTGTTCTGAAGAATCACATACAATCATTGCCCCAATAGAAGAATCTAAAGCAGTCCTTCCCTCTTCAAAATCCTGAATAATATAATCAACCATTTTTTCTACAAATTTAGGATGTGCATATAAATTTTTCTTAGCAATACTTCCTTGTCTTACTATTTGATCCAGCGTAGCATTCAACTGGTTTTTGTAAGTTGTTTCTATCTCTTCACGAATCAACTTCAATGTATATCCATCTGCAATCGACTGATTATAATAATATTTATGAATATAATTTCCAAATACATCTTTTGTATTGTATCCATCTCCTATGAGCGGTGTTCCTGTAAGTTCTATCTGTACTGCATCACGGTCTGATGCCATCAGGTTTGCTAAAAATGAACCTGTTGGATTATAACTCCGATGTGCCTCATCTAAAAAGTACACTCTCTGCACATCCACATTATAATCTGATGGCTTTGTCACAGATTCCTTGGAAAATTTCTGAATGTTGATGACAGTCATTGTAACTTTGCCACTAGTATTTGATTCTCCAGGATTTGTAATATCTGCAATAAACTCTTCTTTGTCTTTTATCAGCTTTACTTTAAGTCCTCTGGCTTCAAATTCATTTTTTGCCTGTTCAGCCAAGTCTAAACGATCTACAATAAAATAGAATTTTGCAATTTTCCCTTCTTCTTTGCTGAAATAATCAGTTAAAAATTGTACATTTGAATAAGCAAGTGCAGTTTTCCCACTCCCCTGCGTATGCCAAATTACACCTTTTCTGACTCCTTCTCTCAACTTATCCCGAATTGCCAACGTTGCAAACAATTGCGGGTATCTCATTATATGCTTCTCTATCTCCGTAATTCCATCTTTGTTAGTTGTTGTTTTATAACAGATACCATACTTCAGTAAAAACAGCAGTCTCTCTTTCGTATATAAAGATGTAATTATTCGATTTGTGGGCGATTTCTCCGATAAAGAAGATACATACTCTGGTGTCCCTTTTATAGCAATCAGATTATTATCGCTTAAAACAAACTCTTCCGTTTCCGTAACAATTGACTGCATATCTGCCTTTAATTCATCTTCTCTTTGCTCACGGAATTTGCTAAAAAACATTCTCTTATAGCTACTTGAAGCATAAAAAGCTCCTTGAATCGGTTCGATATCAGAGTCATCATATTCATTATTATTAGAAAATACTGTAAACTGTGTAATTCCTACAAATCGACGATAAATCTTATTGCCAAATCTTCTCTCCATCCGGCTTCTTTCTGTCAATATGCCCTCTCGATTATTCTGTCGTTTAACCTCTATAAATGACAAAGGCATACCATTAATTAATACAACAATATCCGGGCGAAAATTATCATCTCCATTTTCATATGGTAACTCAGTTACAACTGTATAATCATTCTTTGTTCCTGTTATATCAGAAAAATCAATCAACTTAATTCCATCAATACCGGATTGCAATATCTTAAAAAAGGATTTCCCCAAATCATCATTGTCTAATTTAATTTTAAGTTCACCAATTATTTTTTTAGCGTCTTCAAGTGTTAATTCGGTCTGATTGATTCGATTAACTGCAGACAAAAATTGACTATAAAAAATATTGGTATCACCATCATAGTCAACATTGCGTTCCTTATCTTTAATTGACATATAGGTATATCCAAGTCTTGTAAAGTGTACAAGCGCTGGAATCTTCACTCTGGAATCTTCTGGTCTTCCCATAAGTATTATAACCTCCAATACGTCATCTATTTTTCTTTCGAGGATCTGTTGGCTTTACCGCATCTTTTGGTATTAGCCAAGTCTTTCCCTTTTTCTCTGCTCCAGGCACTCTTCCCTGGCTACATAAAAGAGAAATTCTTCTAGATGAAATTCCCCATATTTTTGACATTTCTATCGTTGTTATATAATCCATAATTTTCCTCCAAACGATACAACAAGCCTATTATAAGTATATTCTTTTATCGGAATAGTTTCAACCAAAATTAAATTTTCTTCTAGGTTGTTTGATTTGTTATTGTTTTCTAAGATTTTCACAAAAAAACACCTGGTAAATGATCTTTAAAATCATCTACCAGGCTTTATTGTTTATCTTACACCCAAATCAGCTCCTCTCTCAGGCTTATCTTTTCCCTGCTTTTCCTGGATAATTCTCTTATTGATTTCCAATCGTTCATGGATTGACGGTTTTTTCTCTTTTCCTGGCATTGCCTTTTTCTGTGCTACTGCCTTTCTTTCAGCTTTCCCTGCGTCCTTAACTCCTGTATTTTCATCAACGCCAGATCTTGGCACAGCTTCTCTGCTCTCATTTTTCTCTGCTACCTGCTGTTCTCGTTTCTCCTTCACACCTTTTTCTTCCAGACTGCAAAAGCTCTGCAAATACGGCAGTACATGATTCTGCATATCCGTCAGATCTTCCATATACTTCTGATATTCTTCATTGCCTTTTCCTTGCTGGTAGCTGATCCAGCTTTCATCTGTCAATTTCATTTCATTCTGCATCTTTAACTGACTGATGATACCGCCGTTTCCGGTACCAATATCTATCTTACCTTGAAAATGATGCAGCATCTTGTCGCCCTTCTCAGCATAATATACTGTAAAAAACATCTGTGCTGTCGTTTTTGGTTCGTTAGTGTTTGGATCACGATCAGCATACCAGGCTTTGTCCTGTTCTACGGTTTTTGAATCCAGATCAGATAACTTTTGACATCTTGGATTCCCCAGCTCACTTTTCTCACAATAATTCACATACACCATTGGTTCCATATCTTTTGGAAGCTCCGGTTCATAGGCTTTCAGTCTTTCCATCAATACACCTGCACGAACAGACAAGTCGCATTCTTCGTCTACAATATCTTTCAAGTAAGAAACATAGTAATGAATATTTCCACTTCGCAAATCCAGCATTACTTCCTGTACCGTATTTTCTCCCGGCTCCACATTATCTCGATACTCATACGGATCAAAAGCTTCTGCAATCTCATCCAATGCCTCTGCCAGCTGTTCTGTGGTCATCTTCTCTGGATACATTGCTTCTCGAACATCCCTCATCGGTACATACTTGTAGTCCGGCAATGCTTCATGAATTTTCTCAATCCCTTCCCGTACCAGTGCAAGCTCTCCATAAAACCGAACATCATCCATCAGATTTCCAAATACGGTATTTCCTTTTACGATTGCAAATTCAGCATCATCGTAGTAACTGTCTTCCGGATCACGATAGATAATTCCCATCGAGCATCCCAGATACGCTGTTTTTGGATTCTCCCTATATTTTTCATAGACTGCAGCAATCTGATTAGCATCGGTACTTTTTTCATACGCTCCCATATCATGGAACTCATCACATTCTGTGGCAAAGTATTCCAGATAAGGTTCTTTCTTCAGTGGCATATTGTTAAGTACATTGTCAATCATGTTATAATTCGCCTCTTCCAGTTCTTCTACCTTAGCCAGTGGCTTATATTCGCCCTGGCTTTTCTGAATCTCTGCCATTACAACCTCATCCATTTCTTTCACTTTTTCCATCAACTGATCATAATCCCCACGGATGCGTTCTCCCGTCCAGCCTTCGTCTTCCAAAAGTTCCTCTGCCGCTTCTTCAATAGAAATTTCATCATTTTCATAGACGCCACCATCCATCAGACGGAAATCTTCATCGTAAAAGGAATAATCGTATCCTTCTTCTGTCCTCTGAATAGCAAAATACCGTTCTCCTACCTCATATGCCAGTTCACTAAGAACCTGTTCTTCCAGATTCAAGAAAGAATCCAGCTGTTCAAAACTGATACTGTCTACAAAATGAGCAGTTACCTTTTCCCCGTCATTCAGAACTATGATATCACTGACAGACAGGGAATGCCCACGGAAGTCTTTCGGTCTATCAATGTTGAACCTTTCAAAAATATCATCCAGTGACGTATTTCCCAGTAATTCTCCAACATAGACCAGCTTATAATCTTCTTTTTTTATCTGCATACCATGACTTTCAATAAAACTCATATTCATAAATGCATAATTTTCGCCCGGTGAATCATCTTTGATCTGATAAATACCAAAGGTTCGCCTTGTTCCTAACAACAGGTTTGCCTCTTTCAAAGACTGAATCTGCGGATATTTCTGCATTTCCCATTCCAGGTTACGGAAACGCTCCAGTTCTGTCATAGACATCTGATAATGCTCCGGTCCTCGTTCAATTTCCATGCGTTCTGTGACATACATAGGTGATGAAAAATTAGTGATCAGATAGATATCTGCTCCGGCATCGTATAATTTCAGTGCTTCTTCCTGGTCAATGACACTCATAGGCTCCTGAAATGCTCCAAAATCTTCATCGGCATAATCCAGATCCTGATCCCTTATCCGTTCCCACATCTGTAATTCCATGCCAAACAGCCCTTCGTGTGCCTGTATCATTTCTTTACTCGCATATTCACCTTTACTGCCATCACTTCCAAGGCAATAAATCTTAGAACCCATTCTGTGATAATCCAAAGCTGCTTCTTTTCTGAGCGGCACCATGTCTTCTGCTGTATATCCATAATCACGTAATTCCAGCTTACCTATGGTTGGATCTGGTAGGTCCTGAATATCAATTTTTGCATCATCCAGAAATTCCTCTACTTTATCTTCATCTGCCTGATTGATTGCATCTGTCAGATTTTTTACCAACGTCCTTACTTTCTCTTCCTCGCCAATCAGATTTGCATATTCAAAAATCTGTTCTTTTACATCTACTGGAAGCGCTATTCCCATGTGTTCTGCACGGTCTATCTGTTCCTGCGTAAATTCCTGCATTTTCTGCGTTTCTTTTCCTGTTATCATATTTCTCGCCATATAAATTCCTCCTGTGTTCTAAAAAAAGGCAGAACCGGCAGAACCTTCTTCTACCAAATTATGCCATCTTTCCTGTTTATTTATTCCAGACCGAAGTCCCGTTTTCTGTTTTCCTTGCCAGTTTCACTTTCCCGCTGACTCTTTTCTTTATAAATCTGCAGTTTCTCATGAATAGAACCTCGTGCCGGTCTTTCTTCTTTCTCTTTTGATTCCGACTGCTCTGTTTCTGTATCTTCCCGCTCATCCATATTGAGAAGTGCATTTAACTCTGACAGTCGCTCCAGTTTCTGGTTCAACTCCTCTTCTTTTGGAAATGGCTTCCCGACTTCCTCTTTGGCATTTGTCATCTGCTCCTGTACCGTTTCCAGCCGTTGTTCTGCTTCTGCCAGTTTTTCCGGATAACTTTCTAAAAGATTATTGATACGAATGATATTTCCCAGGGCATCGGCTCCCAACCGAACTTTAGCTACCGATTCATGCTTTACAGACAGGATAAACTCTTTGCTCCAGCTGTCGAATTGGATTCTCATGTTAAATCCCTGATAACTTCCAATGTCCATAGCTGCATCTACAGACTTAATGTCTTTGCAGACCGCCAGAAGAGCCGCTCCTGCCTCTTTCTTTTCTGTGAACACTTTGCCACTAATCTCCATAGTAAACTGCTCTGGATCTGTGCTTTTATGCTCCGAATAATGAGCGATGTCTGCCTTGTAGCTGTCAATGATCTCCATCAATTTTGCAATCTGTTGCGGAAAATTTCTTGCAATATCATCTTCCAGGCGGTACTGGTTATTCATGTGGTTGGCTTTTAAAAGTTTTAATTTTGCCACATCAACATCCAATGCCATCTTCTCTTTTACTGCTGGATTTCCGGTTGCCAGTGCCTTGACCTCTGCATAGGAAAGTGCCGCTTCGTCCACATCTTCACAGCTTCGCACAGGTGCTTTACTGGTCATAATCTGAGAAATGAATTTCTGCTTATTCTCGATCAGCTGCCACATGTAGCTGTCGAATGTGGATTCTGTTACATATCGGAAGATATGAACCTTTTTATTATGGTTTCCCTGACGGATAATACGTCCTTCCCTCTGTTCCAAGTCAGATGGTTTCCAGCCAATATCCAGATGATGCAGGGCAATCAAACGATCCTGCACATTGGTTCCTGCACCCATCTTTGCTGTTGAGCCAATCAAAAAACGAACCTGTCCGGATTTCACTTTCCCAAACAGCTCCGTCTTTTTTGCTTCTGTATTTGCATCATGAATAAACGCAATCTCTTTTTCCGGCACTCCTTTTTCCATCAGCTTCCGTTTCAGGTCATCGTAGACATTAAAACTGCCATCGCCTTTTGGTGTGCTCAAATCACAGAAAATCAACTGTGCTGATTTCTGTGCTGCTGTATCTTTCCAGATTTCATAGCTTTTCTCTGCACAGACTGCTATTTTACTTTCCGGATTATCTGGCAATAATTCGTTCACCAAACGCTGATCCAGTGCTAACTTCCTTCCGTCATTGGTAATTTTCAGCATATTATCAACCGAGGCATCTACCCCGCCGTTTCTGACAACTTCTGCACGTTCTCCCAGACTTTCTACGATTTCTTTCTGCTGTTCCGTTGGTTTCAACACCACTGTTTCATATTCCGCTTCCGGCACTGGAAGCTTTAATTGATCGGAAGTCTTGATATCTGCAATCTCCTTAAACATATTCATCAGTTCTGGGATATTATAGAATCTGGCGAATCTTGATTTTGCTCGATATCCAGTTCCTTCCGGTGCAAGTTCGATACTCGTGACAACTTCTCCAAAAGTGGAAGCCCAAGAATCAAACAATCCAAGTCCCATATTTTGTAATTTACTGTTCTGCAGATACCGCTGCATAACATATAATTCCGTCATGCTGTTGCTGATTGGTGTGCCTGTAGCAAAAGTAATGCCTTTTCCTCCGGTAATCTCGTCCAGATACTGACATTTATTGAACATATCTGCCGACTTCTGTGCTTCGTTCTGTGCAATCCCGGCTACATTTCTCATTTTTGTATAGAGAAACGCATTTTTATAGCTGTGTGCTTCATCTACATACAAGTGATCCACTCCCAGTTCTTCAAACGTAACTACCTGATCTTTTTTCTCTTTCTGATTCAGTTTTTCCAGCCTTGTCTGCAGTGTCTTTCTGGTCTTTTCAATCTGTTTGACGGTATAATGTCCGCCATCCTGTTCATACCTTGCACTCTGAATTGCCATTTCCAGATCATCAATCTGCTTCCGTAACATGGCTTCCTGACGTTCATCAGAGATTGGAATACGCTCAAACTGGGAATGTCCAATGATAATAGCATCATAATTTCCCATAGCGATCCGGGCACAGAACTTCTTTCGGTTTGCTGGTTCAAAATCTTTCTTGGTTGCAACCAGGATATTGGCTCCCGGATATAACTGTAGGAATTCTGCACCCCACTGCTCCGTCAAATGGTTCGGCACGACAAAGAGATTCTTCTGTGATAATCCCAGTCTTTTACTTTCCATTGCAGCTGCTACCATTTCGTAGGTCTTCCCAGCTCCTACTACATGTGCCAGAAGTACATTGTCTCCGTAAAGCTGGTGTGCAACTGCATTTTTCTGGTGCGGACGAAGTTCTATTTCCGGATTCATTCCTGGGAAAGTTAAATGACTGCCATCGTATTCACGTGGACGGATGCTGTTAAATCGTTCATTGTACACTTTTACCAGCCTCTCTCGTCTCTGCTGGTCTTTAAAAATCCAGTCCTTAAATGCTGCTTTCATGGCATCCTGCTTCTGTGATGCCAGCATGGTTTCTTTCTTATTAAGGACACGGATCTCATCACCATTTTCATTGACACTCTTATCATAGATACGTACATCTTTCAGGTTCAGGGTATCTTCCAGAATCTTATAGGCATTTGCTCTCTCAGTTCCATACGTTGCATAGGCAAACGCATTTTGGGGACTGTCGGCATTCTTTCCTGTAATCCTCCACTCACCATTTACCTCAGAGAATTTCACCTGTATTTCTTTCTGAAGCAGATACCATGGTGTATGCAATGTTTCTTGCATAAAATCCTGATAATCCGAAGGTTCAATCCAGGTAGCTCCAATACGCACTTCAATCTCCGATGCTTCCAGATCTCTCGGCTGAACTGCCTCTAGTGCACGCACATTCGATGTGAATTCCGGATGATTCTCTGCAAAAGTTCTCGCAGTATTTAATTTATCCCTAACATTTCCGGAGAGATATTCATCTCCGCTTTCCCACTGGTCTGTCAGTGGATTCTTAAAGATAACTCCGACCAGTTCTTCTGTAATCTTCTCTTCGGTCTTTCCGGTCAGCTCTGCCATATAAGGAAGGTCTACCTTTGCCCTTTCGTTAAGAGACAATGCCAATGCTTCTGTTGCTGTCTCCACGCTTGTCACAGCGACCGCCTTTTTGATGGTTCGTTTGGTGAACATGTCCGCTTTCCGCTTCAATGTTCCATCTTCATTCAAGTCTTCCAGGGAACACAGCAGACAATAAGAAGAGTCATCAGAAAACGCCCGTTTGTTGGCATTACTTCCAATGACTCCATACTTTGCCGTGTAGGTATCATATACCTGATTCAGTTTTTCCTGCTGTTTCCGGATTTCTTCGTCTGTGACGGATTCCTCCATCTGCATGGCGATCAACTCACGAACAGTATCACGAATTGCAACCATGCCTTTCACACGTTCTGCAGTGGCGGCAGGCATTTTCACCTGATTCATCAAAGAGTTGACACGGTAATATACCTGATCATCTACCACCGTATAACTGTAATTTCGCACATTTGGATCTGCTGGAATACTCTCTGGCATCTCATCCAGTTCTTTCTCCACATCTACTACCGGTGCCATGCTTCCCTTGATGTGTTTTACAGCTTCTTGTAACTGTAATTCCAGATCAGCTCCTTCCATTGGAGCACAGGTTGTTTCCATACCATACGGACCGGACACTTCTTTCATCTCACCCAGAATCATTTCCGGATGCTGAACAAAATACTGATTGACCGTAATTCCATTGACATCACTATCCAGATTTATCCATTCCGGCATTTCTTTCGTAAGGCTTTCCCTCTTTTGGAAAAACAAGATATCAGCACTGACTTCTGTTCCTGCATTTGCCTTAAAAGCTGTGTTCGGCAGTCGGATTGCGCCCAGCAGGTCTGCACGCTCTGCCAGATATTTCCGAACTTCCGGTGATGCTTTATCCATGGTTCCCTTTGTTGTGATCAGCGCAGCCACGCCGCCTGGACGTAACTGATCTATCGTCTTGGCAAGAAAGTAATCATGAATCATGAAATTGTAGCGATCATACTGACGGTCATTGACCTTGTATGCACCAAATGGCACATTTCCAATCGCCACATCAAAAAAATCATTAGGATAATCTGTCTTCTCAAAACCTTTGACCTGAATATTGGCATCTGGATAGAGCAACTTTGCAATTCTACCACTGATACTATCCAATTCCACACCATAGAGTTTGGACTGGTTTAGATTCTCCGGAATCATTCCAAAGAAGTTCCCAACTCCCATAGACGGCTCCAGGATATTTCCTTTTGTAAATCCCAGATTCTCCAACACCTGATACATACTTTCAATCACAATCGGCTGTGTATAATGAGCATTTAAGGTGGAAGCTCTGGCTGCAGCATATTCCTCTGGTGTAAGAACCGTCTTTAATTCCAGATATTCTGTCTCCCATGCAGCTTTTGTCTCATCAAATGCATCTGCAAGACCTCCCCAGCCAACGTACCTGGATAAAATTTCCTGTTCTTCCGGTGTTGCATTGCGATTCTCATCCTCACATTTCTTTAACAACTGGATAGCCATGATATTTGCTCGGAATTTCTCCTTCGGTGTTCCCTGTCCAAGTTCATCATCTGTGATGCGGAAGTTCGTTGCTTGAATCGGTTCTGCTATTCCGTTAATCTCTTCCAAAGATTCTTTTTCTTCCGATACCTCAACTTCTCCAGATAATTCTTTTTCTTTTTTATCATAATCTGTCCACACACGTTGAGAAATAGCAGTAAAATATGAGGACTCTTCCTCCATAATCTCTTCCTTGATTTCCCGTAATTCATCTAAGGTATCCGCATTTACTGTTTTGTTGTGATAATGATAATAAAGTACTTCTTGTCCGAGTTTTACATCCAGACGTTCCAATTCTTGTGTTGACATTCGATTCCAAATATCATCTTTTTCCGTATGAATCGTGAAACCTTCTCCATCATCATGATATTCTAATGTGTATTGAAGTCGATTCGTTTCTCCCTTAACTTTACAATCAAAATCATGGATTGTTGTTCTGGTACCGGACATATATTCTGAATCAACTAATCGCAAATCAGTTATATCTTCCGCTGTCAAAGTATCCTGCTCCAGCTGTTCTCCTAACATCTGCTGTGCTTCTTCCAAGTCTGCCAGTCTTTGTGCTTCCTGTCGCTCTTCGTACTTTTCCATTTCTTCCGGTGACAAATAATCATCTGTGCGGATTAACTGGCGAACACGTTCTGCAACCTTGTTCCACTTTAATAAAACTTCTACCTCTGGACTGCCAATTTTCCCTTTTGCAAGTTTTAATCCTTTTGCATCATGGGATGCGTCGGAAGCATCTGCTCCTGGTATTCCGGGTGAAGAACCACCTGTTCCATACTCCTTTTTCAGGAACTCAGCTGCATCTTTCATATCATGATGTTCCATGAAATACTCATAGATTCGGTTACGTCCTCCTGCAGTAATGCCGCCTCTTCTTAACACTGCGTCAATTTCATCCTGTGTGATAAAGGATAGTGCCGGACGTTCGACCGTAAATTTCTGGTCTACCCAGGAACGCTCCCTCTGAAGATCCTGAAAGCGTTGGAAATATTCCGGATTATGCTGAATCTCCCAGCGGTGATAATCTCCCGGATTCTCATCCATATATTTCTGCAGCCATTCAAAACGATAGACAATCGCATCTGCTTCCTCTTGATCTGTCCATGCTCCACTCACTACATCCTGCCAGTCTGAATATGATTGGTTCTTTTCCCAGTTTCTGCAGGTATCCCGAAAATGGAGTGCAAGAAGATTGGTCATTTCTTCCTGCTCCTGTTCAATGGCATTATTGGAAATCAAATTATCCACGTAATTTCCATCCTCATACATATCCCGAATTCTGTTCGCTGCTTCTTCCCACGTAACCATGCGGTCAAAGTTTCTTCTGGCAGAGTCCCCTCGCCGGATACGGATACCATCATTGTCATACCAGATACTGATTTTCTGACCATCTATGGTAAATCCTTTTCCTCCAGTACCATATTCCTCTTTCAAGAAGCTTTGCATTTCTTCATTATCCAAACCTTCAATCAGTCTTGCTGTAATATGAAACAGTGTATTTTTCTGTCCGCTTCCCGTGCGGAGAATATCATTTACCACTTCATCGGAAATAAGAAAAGCGGCTGGCTGTCCCAATGCGGCTGCCGCTTTCCTTATTTCTCCTAACTGTTCCTCTTCTGTTGGGAACAGGCTTAACTGTAAATAATCTCCTGAATCACCAGCTCCTCTGCCTGTGCCTTGATCTGGTTCATGTGTCTGGTCCATGCCATCCCGTCTGCCATTTTGTCCGGTGCCGGATCTTTCTCCAGAAGTTCGTTCATCAGGTTGTCTACTCTCTGCCTTGCCTGACTGTCGATCTCCATCAGGTGACTGTCCAGACGGTTCTGCAGTGTCAGAATGTTGAACCTGGCTACCTTGTGGTTTCTCAGATACTCTTTCCTCATCATTCCGTACTTCCCGATGGTTCCTCTCGTCTCTTCCAGGCTGATATCTGGAATCTGATACTCTCCGTTCTGGCTGTAACTGATCTCTCTCATAGTCTGTTTCCTCCTTTTTTTCTTCTCTATCTTCTGTGTTATCTGTATTGCTTTCACGAATTAACGTGTTGAATTCATTATAAGCTACTTCTTTTTCTTTTGCAACCGTTTTCAGGTCATTTTCCAGATCATTCAGAACATATCGTCCAATCTGCATCAGGACTGGTCTGCTGATCTCGTTGACTGCACTTCCCAGATGTCCTAATACTTTCAGCTGATTGAAGTCCGTAATATGCCGAAAATCCTCTGCATCCAGATATTCCTGTGCATCCAGCCCACATCGGTTTAGTAATACATACCAGACACTATTGGTCATCAGTTCCCGGAATTCTACTTCCTGATTCTGTTCGTCCAGTTCTTCCAAAAATGTCCCTGTTACATCCAGTCTCAGTTCTTCCAATGCATCTGGAAGCCATTCCTGCATACTCTCCTTCGCTGCCTGATGCAGACTTTCAGCAAGTCCTCCTTCTATATCTTCCAGTGATAACTGCTCCTGCAGATAATCTGCCACCAGCTGTTCTCCTTCCACCGGAAGATTCCATAACTGAGGATCCTTTCCAAGATTCCGCACTTTATAAGTGTCCTGCATATCAAATACATAACGAAGTTTTGTTTTCGGTCCGGAAGTATTGTCAATCAAGGCAATCCCCTTAGATCCCTTTTTGATCCAGCGGTACATCTTCTGATTCCAGATTTCCATGGATGCTACGGCAGTTGCTTCCGGCCGCTGTGCATAAATTAAAAGCTGTTCTGGAAAAGTGTATTTGTACAGTCTGGATGCCGTGTTTAGGAACCGCATCCATTCCTGCGGACTGGCAGCTACATCTTTTGCCACCTCTTCCGTCAGCTGTTCCATTGCATATAATTTATTTGCCATGTGCTACTCCTTTTCATAAAATAAGGGACTGCTTGGCACAGTCCCCTTAAAATCATCATTGTTACTCTTTATAATGCTGTGGCAAGATCTTTTGACTTATTCTTTGGCACTTTGTCTGACTCTTTTGCCTTGATTTCTGCCTTAGCTTTCTCCAATCTTCCATGGATTCCACCTTTTACTTCCGCTTTTTCAGCTGCTTTTTCTTTCTCCAGACGTGCTTCCCTGCGCTCAGCATTTTCCATTACTGCTGTCTTTTTATCACAGAACTGAACCTTATCAGAAAGCTGTTCCTGTCTTTCCACCTGTGTCTCATTGACTTCCTGTACCATCGCATTTAATTCTGGAACCTGAAAAATTCCGTTATCAGGGAGAATCAACACTTCATGAACGGAAGATGGGATGACAAAGTAATCACTTCCCAAACATTCCCCAATCTGTTTACGAATATCTTCCTGCAGTAACAGGGAAGCCCCATTCATCTTAGATTCATTGGTAAGGCAGAACATTGGATTCTCCACAGTTTCCATATCCAGTTTTTCATTCAAAAGATTCTTTGGTGTTCCTCCAAAAATCATGGATTCGACAATCTGTGTCATATCCACCAGTTGCACACCTCTGTTCTTATCTGCCATCATCGCATCTGCCTGAATCTGTTCGACAGATACTCCCCATTCATTCATCAGAGAAACAGTTACTGGAATACTGCTGATTCCCTCTCCATTTTCCTCCAGGTTTACTGCATAATAAGCTGCAAAATCTCCGTGTTCTGTGACTACTTTATCTGCAAGACGATCGGTATTCCATTCCTTATCACAAATTCTTACCTGTAACTTATTTTTCATCTTTTCATAATCCAGAATATCCGGAACTCCCATATCAAAAAATTCTGCTTTTCCCTGTGCCTCAATACGCATATCAGCCACATCGCCAACACAAGAGTCTACATCTTTTCCATGGATATATTCCTGGTAGAGGGAATCCAGATAGACTGTCGGTACGATTCTCTGATCTCCGTTTGGAATCGTAATACCTGTCAACTTCAACCCGTTGTTTTTTTCTACTTCCTGCAGTTTGATTTCTGCGTCCTTATAAGACTCTGGCAGATACTCCTTTACATTGTCTTTGACATATTCATAAAATTCTTTTCTGTTCATCATACGCTTTTACCCCTTTCTGATCATGTGATGGTTCATTCTTTTTCTACTGACCATCTGCTCGGCTTTCTTCTGATAAGCCATCATTCTCTTTAAAGTTTTCTCCTGGTTTTTTCGTGCTTCCTGTCTTTTTTCCATTGCTTTCATCATAGTTTTCTGTTCCTTTCTGTGATTTTTTTGTATGAAAAAGGGAGCCTCACATAGAAGCTCCCAATCATAACCGTTGGTTTCCTTATTTGTTTTTCCTTTTTCTGCAGATATAAAGTCCTGCCATACCTCCTGTGGAGATTACCAGAAGCAGAATCGGCAGCCAAATATTCGTGCTGTCACCTGTTTTTGGTGCATTTGATACTTTTGTCTCTTCATGGGACTGTGGTGTATCCGGTGTGTTCGGTGTTTCTGGAACTTCCGGTTTCTCATTTGTCAGATTGAAAGTAACTTCCACGACTGGTGTACTGTCATTCGCATAAGCAAATGTCACTTCATGCTTGGTCTGATCCAGTGTGTATCCATCCAATGTTTTTGTTTCCACCAGATAATACTTGATTGCTGTATCATATTTGCCGTTCTTAAATGTGGCAATCTCATACAGCTTACTTTCTGCATGACCGGCAGCGTCTGTCTTTAAGGTTTCCAGAACCTTTCCTTTGCTGTCACGGAGTTCAAATTCTACCCCTTTCAGTGGTTCTCCTGACGATTTATCTGTCTTATTGAGAATCACTTTTCCCTTGGCAGTATCATCTTTCATAGCCACTTTCTGAATTTCTCCGGTGTCTTTCACCTCAAACGTCACATCGGCTGTCAGAAGATATCCTTTCGGTGCCTGCTCTTCACGTAAGGTATATTTACCGATTGGCAGTTTTTCGATATAGTGTGCTTCCTCTGTGGAAGTCCAGCTCTCTACTACCTGATCATCCTTATCGAGAATCGTCAGTTTCGCACCCGGAATCTCAGTTTCTCCTGTGATATCCGTCTTACTGATCTCTACTTTTGTCACATCATCTTTCATCTCATGCTTCTGAACCTCTGCTGTATTCTCTACTGTAAAAGTAATACTTTCTGCAGTAACATATCCATCTGCCGGTTTTGTCTCTGTCATGGTGTATTCCTTACCAACAACCAGTTCTTTGATCACATGGGATTCTTCCGTAGAAGTCCATTCATCTACTGTATTGCCATCTGAATCCGTCACTTTCAGGTGTGCACCTGGAAGTTCTTTACCTGTTGTCAGGTCTGTTTTGGTCAGCTCCACTGTGGTTGGCTGATTTTCAAAAGTAAAATCGTAGCTTACTTCTGTCTGGTCTTCTCCGGCATATTCAAAGGTAAACTCCTGTACTTCTTCTGTTGTAACAAATCCGTCCGGTGCAAAGATTTCTTTCACATAGTATTTTCCGTCTACCGGAAGATCTGCCGTAAAAGTAATCTGTCCTTTTTCATCTGTTACTCGCTGCTCGATCAAACTGTCTTTCTCAAGAAGTACCTCGCCCTTTGCATTTTTGATATCTTCACTGGTATAAAGACCGAAGACACCACCTGCAAGAACACGTTCTGTGTCTTTTTCTTTCTTCAGAACCGTAACCTTTATTTTCTGACGGGCATTCTGCCATTTTTCATCATAAGTGATGACTGGTGTATTCTGGTCCCGGTAGGAAAGGTCAACATATCTCGGCTCTCCGTCCAGCACATAACCATGGGTTGTTTTTACTTCCTTCACATAGTATTTTCCAGCCGGGAGATCTCCCATCTGTGCAATGCCATTGGAATTTGTAGTAATAGTTCCCACTTTTTCATCTGCTTTGAAATAATCTTCGCTGACACCATCTGCCGCTTTGATATCTTCCGCAGCAAATACATCGAAAGTTACATTTGAAAGGCTTCCGGTTACATACTCAAAGAGATGCTCCACAGTACCTTTTACATTGTCCAGAAGTGTCACTTTATCCAAAAACTCTCCATTTTTGTTAATGATCAGAAGTCCTGTTGGAACTTCATCTTTCATCTCTACTTTCTGAATCTCTGCGGTATCTTCCAGCGTGAACTTCACATCCGTTGCTTTCAAATAACCATAAGGTGCCATTTCCTCACGAAGGGTGTATTCCTCACCAACTGTCAGTCGTTTGATCACATGTGGCTGATCTTTTACAGAAGTCCACTGATCCACAACATTTCCTTCTTTATCGAGAACGGTGAGTTTTGCCCCCTCCAGTTCCACACCTGTTGTTACATCAGATTTTGTGATTTCAACTGTTGTTGGCTGGTTCTTTTTCACAGTTTTCAGTTTTACTGTCTTCACATCCTGTCCCTGATAATAAGCATCCAGATTCAGCACTTCATCAGAGGATGCAAATCCAGCCGGTGCTTTTAACTCTTTCACATAATACTGTCCAAGTGGCAGATCCAGCGTACATACTGCAAGACCATCATTATCAGAAGTCATTTCCTGTAAGAGTGTGTTTGCTTTCACGATTACTTTTCCATCCACCTTAATATCCGCTTTGTTATAGATACCAAAGACAGCTCCTGCTACGGTTGCACCATTTTCTGCATCCTGTTTTTCTACCTGAATCGCAACTTTCTGTCGGTCATCACCAACAGTCACTTCCTGTTCGATCACAGGTGTATCCTGATTGGCATAGACAAATGTGACATCAGATCTGTCATGGTTCAGAACGAATCCTTCCGGTGCAGTCTTTTCTACCACATAGTAAGAACCAAGCGGCAGATTCTCTGCAACTGCTTTTCCGTCTTCTCCGGTCGTTACCGTTGTTACCAGTGCATCTTTTGCATAGATCAGCTGTCTGTTTCCGTTTTCATCTTTCTGATAATCCGGCGTAAAGATATTTTCGGCTGCATAGACATTAAATTCTGCACCCTTCAGGTATCTTTCTTCATAAACAAAATCTTTCTTAAATCCGGTCAGCATCTCACCTTTTTTATAAATCGTCAGCTTTCCTTTTACCGGATGGTTCTCGTAATCTACCGTAATAATGGCATCTCCGCTTTCAGAATCCATCTGGTATGCTGTGTTTGCATCCACCGCAATCTCTACATAGTTCTTGTTGATTGTGTACCCTTCCGGTGCGTTGACTTCCTCAATCCGGTAATGTCCGATCTTCAGGTTCTTCGGCATGATCAGATATCCCTGGCTGTCCGTAAAATAGGACTTGTGAGTGGTTGTCACAGGGTAAGTTGTTACCTGTTCCACATATTTTTTGTTGTCCAGGTCATATACCTTAAATTCTGTTCCTGCAATCAGGACGGATTTCTTTGTTTCATCGTCTTTTTTCACGATTTTCAGTTTTGCCTTAAACTCTTTATCCAGAAGCACTCGCCAGATCTGCGGCTCATTTGGATGATGCTCTGTGATATTCACTTCAAAATCATCAACTGGCTTGTAATTGTGCGGTGTTGTAGTTTCACGCACGATATAGCTTCCAAATGGTAATGGAATACTGCAGGCATATCCTTTTTCATCTGTGAAAATCTCCGTTGCTCCATTTTCTCCACTCACTACTGGTTTGGCAGAATCAAAATCATAGCTTCCATCTGCGTTCTTTGTAAGGGAAGATTTCAGATAAACTGTAAATCCAGCTCCGGATAACAGATCTGCATCTGTCTTTCCATTGTTGGCTGCTTTGATGATCTGGAATGGCTGTTTGATGACCTGCTCACTGGAAGTGCACTCTCTTTTTACTTCTGCTGTCATATCTCCTTCATAACTGCACACAAGATCATGCTCTTCTGTATCTGCCAGGTATCCGGTCGGCGGAGTAATCTCTTTGACATAATATTTGCCAAGATATAAGCCATTTACAGAAGCCTGTCCTTTGTCATCGGTTGTAAGAGAAGCTACCTGTTCTCCTGCTTTATAAATAGTTCCCGTTGCTCCATCCGGATGCACGATATCTTCACGGGCATACAGTCCATAAACTGCACCTTTCAGTGTGGCATCTCCCTGTGGTACTGCTTTTCCTGTCTCTTTATCAACTTTGAATAAATTGATCTTTGCTGTCACACGGTCATTGCTAAAGGTATGGGCAAATGATACGGTTGCTTCTTTATCATTGGTATAAGAAAACTTAAACGTATACACATCTTCTGTATTTCTTACATAGCCTTCCGGCGCCTGATCTTCTTTTACAGAATAGGAATATCCAATCGGAAAATCTGCTGTGAATTTTGCAGTTCCATCTGCTCCAGTAGTTGCTTTCTCAATCAGCGTTCCTTTTTTCACAACAACGGTTCCGTCTGCATTTCTGATATCATCAGATGCATACAGAGCAAAAATACCGCCTTTCAGTGGTTTCTTGGTGTCTTTATCCTGTTTTACTACAGAAACATCTGCTTTCTGTCTCTCGTTGTTAAAAGTCACATCTGCAAATACAACTTCTTTGTTCTGACCAGCATAAGTTAGAGTCACTGACTTTTCTTCGCTGCCGTTATAGAAAGAGTCCGGTGCTTTTGTTTCTTTTACCACGTAGGTTCCAAGATGCAGGTTTTTCAGTGTGACAGAACCATTCTCACCTGTTGTCAGATTTTCTTTTACCAGGTCACCTTTGCTGTACACTTTTGTGCCATAAGCAGTTACGATATCCGCTCCGGCATACACGTTATATACTGCATTTTTCTGTCTGCGGTTTTCATACTGAAATACAGTTCCGCTCTCACTGACCTCTGCTCCGGTAAGAACCTCTCCTTCTTTGTAAATGGTAAGCTCTGCCAGCTGTTCCTTATTTTCCACGGTTACAGCTGAGGTCTTACTTGCTACCAGTTTTACATTTGTTGCCGTTGCATTTACTACATATCCCTGTGGTGCTGTGATTTCTTTCAGATAAACGGTATCCTGTGTCTTGATAATCGTAACAGAGGATTTTCCATTCTTATCTGTTGCAGGCATCTGAGTGATCAGCTTTGTACAAGCCTCATCGCTGTATACACCGAATACTGCACCTGCAAGATTGACATCCGCTGTATCGTCTTTCTTTACGATTTCGATCGTAGCCTGTTCAATCCAGGACACCTTTAAGCTTACATATTTTTCATCAGCAACACCTTCTCCAAACACAAATGCCAGATCCTGAACACTTGCATTCGTAGTCAGTTTATATGCTGAGTAATCTTTTGTAATACTTCCCTTCATTTTTGCAGAAAAAGTAGCACTTACATCTCTTGTCTGTGTCAGAGGCGCTGAAAGATAAAACGTGGTTCCTCCTCCAATTGTTACGCTTGCACCTGCCGCACTTACATTTCCAGTAGATACATTATGGAGCTTTACTCCTTTTGGTAAGTCCATTGTAATTTTCTGCTGGGAAGATGCGTTGAACTGAATGTTCTCCGTTCTCTGAACATTTCCATCTACATAAGCTTTTACATCCGGCTTTGAAAATGACATCGCTACATCTGGTATTTCCGGCTTATTCACACAATAATTATAGAGTTCTTTTGCTAAAGCCTCCCCTGTAGCATTGGTTCCGTAAAATGCATCACTACTTCCGTTGGCATATGATGCAGCCATATGAATAATGATGAATCTTTTTCCTTCTGAAAAATCCGTGTGTTTATTCGCAAAAAAGCTTTCACTTCCTGCGGCATCTGTACCGTAATAACACACTTTTGCTAACGCCTGATTGTCTCCAATCTTTGTAATTGTATAATTTCCAGATCCAGGTCCTGGCTTTGCTGGCTGTACACAATACGCAATTGCTCTGACGCTTCCGTAGCTGATATAGTACGGCTCTGTCAGATAGGTTCCAAGATTATAATCTGCATATCTATACAGTGGTCCTTTTTCAATTGTTACCTGCTGTGTACTTCTTGCTGAATAAGCCGAAACTGCTTCAAATGTTGCAATCTCTCCTTCTTCCATAGCCTCAAGATCCACACCTTCGTCTCCTGCCTGTTCCAAAACATCATGAAGCTCTAACCCTGATTCTTCATCATAGGTATCCTGATTCTGTGCCTGCTCTACCAAATCATCAAATTCATCAGCGTCAATATCGGTAATTTCCGAGTCTGCTTCAGAATCCTCCGCTTCCTCTGTCTGCTGTTCACTACCAGCGGTTTCGGATTCGGTCACTGCTTCACTCCCTGCCACCTCTGTCTGAGCTTCTGTTGCTTT
>ENA-OPDU01000131-OPDU01000131.1-human-gut-metagenome-genome-assembly--contig:-NODE-131-length-19216-cov-3.059078_pt1 | contig 19216 bp, 16 predicted proteins | sample MGYA00241294_ERZ501522 | MGnify/ENA primary metagenome ERZ501522 (study PRJEB25962, sample SAMEA2042430) | human gut metagenome | biome: human gut; feature: human-associated habitat; material: faeces...
AAAATCCTTATACTTAATTCCGGCAGATTATAAATCAGCCGGCACATTAGTCTTGTTGATTCATATCAGTTGCACATGGAATGCCACGTAAGTAGACAATACCTACAAGACATTTGACTTTAACTCCTAGCCAACTTGTTGGCGATAACTACTTTAACTACTTTAACTCCAAATAAGAATCCAACTCTTCACTTAAAAAGCTATTAGCGTTAACACAGAGTCTACTACAGACGCTATGGCGTCGCCGATGGTGAACTTGGCATTAAAGAATATTCTTACACACAGATATGCGAGAAAAATCGTAACCAATATAAACAACGCGGCAGCAAGCAGCGTAGCCCATGAAGGATACAGCGCAACAACCAGCGCGGCACCACTGATAAGCATATATTCTATGCCTGAAACAATACGTATGCCGCGCAGGTCTGACTTGCTTAATGTTCCCGGGTACATTCTTTTAAGTCCTGGTATCAGCATGTCTGCCTTACCCGACATCACCACAGGCGCAACAATAAAGATGATGCAAGCAACAATGAACAAAGATATTTTCATAGGCTCGGTTTATATATTATCGCCACAAATTTAACTTGTTTACATCAAAAGGACCACAAAAAAGCTTTTAAATTTTCATAATAATACTGTCAGTCTATCTAAAACTTTCATAATATGATGTATACCATTATTTCTGCTGCAACGGCTCCAACTTAATGTATAACGAGACCTCCCAAACCTTATCAGGAATTGACAAATCTTTCGAAATATTGTTGTCGAGCATTGCCTCTTTTGGAATAGTCAATATTCCTTCCTGACATGATATGCGTTTCACCCTACGGTTATACTTTTTCAACATTATGCTCAGGTCTTCTGCCAAAGGAGTCTTAGCAAGCTCTTTCGTCATATCCGAATGCCAATAATAACCATACTTGTTAAGCTTACAATTTTCATTCAGCAGATTGGTTGTCATTACAGCTATATCGCCAAATGTAGACAAAAAGCAATGCATTGAAGACTTTGTGCTGAAATCATAAACCTTAGACGCTGCGCCTAAGCACAAATCCATCTCATGGATCAGTTCTTTATACTCAGGTATATGATACTCATGATTTCTAGAATCTGATATTCCAAAAGCCGTAGTATCATTACTGCTACCATTTATATATTGAAAATCTTTTTGGGCAGGAAACAGACCAAATTCTATCCATCCCACTTTATTTTCTCTCGTTTCTATGATGAACGAAAACGCAGAGGTGTCATTTTTTGTTACTACAAAGAATTCTGTTCTCTTCCACTCTTCATTTTTAGGACCTACAATTTCCGAACACACTATCGTGTCCGGCTGTGTATTACCTTTTGGCATACTGCAACTTTGACCGGTTAAGGTAAAGCTTGCAGATGCGGCAAGAAACACTATCGGCAAAAAAAATTTCTTAATTCCTATTTTCATCTTTACACAACAAGGTTTTTATTGTTTTAGATTTAAGTTACAAAGTGTACAGCCGCGTAATCCTTTATCACAAAAGACATCAACATGCCTAATTACACTTTAATCATCGCCACAAATTTAATAAAATTAAGACAAATGAACAATTAAGAGACTGAGTTTTTCATTTAACATCAGAAGTTTTATAGACTGAAATTAGCTTTACTGACCATCGGCTATTTTATTATATTTTGCTGCGTTCAACAATTAGTATAAATCTGCCGCAATATTAGTTTTGTTGTTTCTTTACGCAGCAAATGAAAACAATCAGCCCTTCGGGCTAAGAGTTAGCCTTAATCAGCTGCAACGCATTTGAATTCTTCACTCTTCGTTCTTCACTCTTCACTTAAACTTAAATTTCCTCTTTTTGCTTACACTCTGATTTTCCTTGACGCTCTCAGACGGCGATATTTGAAAAATAAAATCTGTCGGGCGTAAAAACGGGCCGTTTTCGTGTGCAATTATAAATAGCTGACCGAATGTGTGTTATCATTAATCATAGTCATTATGTGCAACAAAATCAGACCTAAAACGGCCTAAAAACAGTTTTTTTGCCTTGAAAAGTGGGCTGTTTTTGATGCGAAAACGGGCCACTTTCGGATAAAAAGTGGCCGAGTAATTTTTCAAAAGCATACCTTTTGCGAGTTATTGTAAATATACTTTACCATAAGAACCGTATTGGAGGCTCTCAAAATTCTATTTCGGCAGAAAATCCTGACAAAAGCCAGATATCACTTTGAACGGCATTATACACTTATTGCTTTCATTATGAAACATCACAATAACCGCCATGACACTGAATGTGCGACTAAACATGCGGCTGCATAAGCTGTAAACAGGGAGCAACATACAGGCCGTTTTTAAGCCAGGTAACAATCCTTTGCCGTTTGCCTTATTTACACGTTCAGAAAGTAAGATATATAATATTTTCAGTTACGTTTAATAACATTAACGCTGATTATTGTTGAAAAAACACATACAAATTATCCGTCAACTGAAAATTTGCATTATCTTTGCATAAGATAAGCTGCATCTCAGCATAAATAAAAGAAATAGGATAATAAAGAATCAGATAAATTTTTAGACAATATGAAGAAAATCAGAGCAGCCGTAGTGGGCTACGGCAACATAGGCAAATTTGCCGTTGAGGCACTCGAAGCAGCTGAAGACTTCGAGATTGCAGGTATAGTAAGACGCCACGGAGCAGAGAACAAGCCGGCAGAGCTGGCCGACTATGAAGTGGTGAAGGACATCACTGAGCTGAAAGATGTTGACGTGGCCATCCTTGCCACACCGACACGCAGCTGCGAGGAGTATGCAACAAAGATTCTTGCACTCGGCATCAACACCGTAGACAGCTTCGACATACACACAAGCATACGCGAATATCGTTCTAACCTGATGAAGATATGCAAGGAACACGGCACTGTGGCTGTGATTGCAGCAGGATGGGACCCGGGTTCTGACAGCGTTGTACGCACACTTATGCAGAGCCTTGCACCTAAAGGACTGAGCTATACCAACTTCGGTCCGGGCATGAGCATGGGCCACTCTGTATGCGTGCGCTCTAAAGAGGGCGTTAAGAACGCTCTGTCAATGACCATACCTAAGGGCGAAGGCATACACCGCCGCATGGTTTATGTTGAGCTTGAAGAGGGCGCAAGTCTTGAGGAGGTTACAAAGGCTATCAAGGCCGACCCGTATTTCGCAAGCGACGAGACTTACGTTATGCAGGTTGACAGCGTTGACGAAGTGCAGGACATGGGCCACGGCGTAAACCTCGTGCGCAAAGGTGTGAGCGGAAAGACTCAGAACCAGCGCATGGAGTTCAACATGAGCATCAACAACCCTGCCCTGACAGGTCAGGTGCTCGTAAACGTTGCACGCGCATCTATGCGCCAGCAGCCCGGATGCTACACCATGGTTGAAATCCCCGTAATCGACCTTCTGCCCGGCGACCGCGAGGAGCTGATAAGCCACCTGGTGTAAATTCTAAGTGAAGAGTGAAAAATCCAATAGTATTGTGGATTTCTGTCAGTAGTTAAAGTCAATATGCTTTAACCACTGAAATAAAGTTAAGGAGATGTTTCTTTGAGCGCAGCAAAAAAGGGAACATCTCCTATCTTTATCAGGCCATAACGGATTGAATTGTCTGCCAGCTACTCACTGTGCATAAGAAACGTAATGTAGCTAAATGTATTTTAAACAAAATCGTTATTAAAATCCGGTCGGGATTTTTGCTTTATATAAAGCGAATTTTCGTCAGTTTTTGCTGTCATAGCAGACTATGTCAGGAAAAGCGAACAAAAAGACGGCTGAAAGCATGAATGAACAAAAGTGATAAAGCAATGTGCGGCATAATGACCGATTGGGGTTTAATAAACAAGCCCGCCGGAAAAGATTAAGTACGCACGGAATTTTATTCCGTCAACGGATGATTTTATATAGCCCTATGCATTTTATATCGAACATAAACCGGTTTATTATAACAGCATTTATAATATTCAATTCATTTTCTGCATATTCAGCAAATACAGGACACGATGAATATTCAGAGCGAAATGAAGCAGATTCATTCATTGCCCGTATGCCTGAAAAGCTGCAGGAGCGTCAGACTGAAGCTATACGCAAGGCAATGTCCGGGAATAACGACATGCTTCTTAATGTAAGAAACGCCCGCAATACAGCAGCCAAGCTGCCCAACGGTGTCTATCGAACAGACATCAGTAAGAGTCTGACTCTTTTTAGAAGCAAGCGCTACGACAACAACACAACACCACTGCTTGTATATTTCCATGGTGGCGGCTGGGTTATAGGAAGTATAAACAGTTGTTCACGTTATTGTGCTGCGATGGCCGAAAGAGGCATTGCCGTACTTGCCGTAGATTATAGGCTCGCCCCCGAACATCCTTTCCCGGAAGGACTGAAAGACTGCATAGATGCCGTAAAATTTGCCTGCGAGAATATGGCGAAATGGAAATGCAGCAGCATATCTGTAGGCGGAGACAGCTCAGGCGGAAATCTTGCCATAGCCACGGCATTGAGCTTCCCTGAAAACACTTTCAGCAGCCTGATTACATTCTATCCCGTTACAAAAGCCTATGCTGACAACTCCGAATCATGGAAACTGTTCGGAAAAGGATTCGGGCTTGACAGCGAACTTATGAACGCTTTCAACGAAGCATATACCACCGAATCGCATAATCCATTAGTATCTCCCGCAGAAGCAGACGACCATGCCCTTGCAAAACTTCCGCCAACGTTGCTCGTGGCGGCCGAACGCGACATCCTACGATGCCAAGGAGCAGAATTTGCAGAGAGGCTGAAAAATATTGGCATAGAACAGAAATACATTCTGATTCCCGGTTCGGTCCACTTGTTCATTACAGTTGACGGACAGCCTACAGCGTTCAAACATTCTGTAAATGAATCGTCTGAGTTCATATTCAGACATTCAGGACAAGCCACGCAATAAGGATAAGCGTCATATATGCGCTGAAACCACATGTATTGCACAACAGCAATCCACCCCAAGAAAGAGCAACGCCCATTTATGCAGTTCTACCGTATGCCGGAAAACAAAAGGTCTATCGCCACTCTGACTTTCCACATACGTGAGGTTGCATATAAGAAAACACATTGCATAAATGATTTTCAACTTATTCAGAAATTACATTGGAAAAATAAAAAGAATATTATGAAAGACACATAAAAGACATATACCGACATGGAATAGTCAGATGCATTTAACATGTTGAAAGTTAGTTAAATATAATTCAAAAGTCGGATTTATTTATTTTTATACATTAAAATTTCATATTTTTGCGTTTGGCATTTACAACAGTCTTGCAGCCCGACGCATCTTGGAGGTCCATGCACGAGCCTTGCATCACTTGTTTGCAACGCCGGGCGGATTCTGCTTCAACGAGTTATTCTAAGCCGTCATCAACATGAAGGCAAAAAGATGTGTGGAGCATATCATTTATGCAGGCTAAGATATTTGCCATACAAAAACACTTCGCAGACGACAGAACTAAACACAAAGCCAACGGCATTGACTATTGTGATAAAGCAAACCAAACCGCCACAAATATCTTTAAGAAATAAACATAAAATAGTAATGAAACACATCAGCATTTTAGTATTATGCCTGTTGTTATGCCATATAGGCCGTGCACAAACTGGGAGAGCATTTATGACAAGCCCGGACGGAGGCATGTACGCGTATAAAAAAATCAATCATACTCTTTATGACACAACAGATGTCAATGTGTTTTATAAAGTAAGTTTCTTGCCCGACTCTACTAAAAAGGACAGATACAGAGACGGACAAACGTTGTTGATGATATCTGACGACTACACATGGTTTGGCGACTACTACATAATAAAGGCCGACTCCGTAAACAATTATCTTGCTAAGAGCAAAAAGAACGCACATGACAAAAAGGCAAATGATGATTTCAATATGTTTGTAACGAAAACGACATTCGATTACATCATGCTTGCCGACCTGAAAAGTTCGCAGACTACCGTGCAACTGAGATCACCATTGAACAAATACCAATACACCTACCCCACACCACAAATCCAATGGACTTTGCTGCCTGGAGACACCATAATAAACGACCTTCAATGCAAAAAAGCGACATGCCGATATGCTGGACGCAACTTCATAGCATGGTACGCCGAAAGCATGCCGCTGCCTTATGGTCCTTTTGTTTTCAGCGGTCTGCCAGGACTCGTTATGAAACTGTATGACGACAAACTGAATTGGATATTCACAAACAATGGCATATCAAAAGCCGCGCCAACAGATATGATGTATCTTTATAAAGACAAGAAATATAAAAAGACAACAAGAGAAAAGGCCTTATCTGCCTACCGTAACGAAGTGGAAAATTTTGTGAGCATTGCGATAGAAAGCGGAGTTATGACAGTTGTAAAAAAAGGTCCAAACTTTGATAAAATGATGGCCCCACGCCCGAGCAATATGCTTGAACTGGAATGGTAAAATACTTACGATTAAGTATAACTAAGAATATATGAAACGGATATTTCCTTCATTAATCGCTATTTTATGCACATTGCCTATGTCTGTAAAAGCACAGATGCCACGCATAACAAGCTATGACGGAGGTCTGGATGCGTTCAGGAAAATAAGAAAAGAAGTGTACGACACGGCCAAAATTGCGGTGTATTACGACCTGAAATACTTGAAAGACAGCACCAAGACGGATAAATATACCGAGGCTAAGACACTGTTGCAAATATCAGATAAATATACAAAGTATGGCGACTATTATCAGCTTGCACTCGACTCGATGGATATTTACATGGGAAAAAGCAAGAAAAACGCACGTGACAGGCAGGCCATCAAAACATGGAATGAAGCAATAGGCAGAATAAACTATTACACAGTTAGCATTACTGACCTTGCTGATTATCAGACCAAAGTGCAGTTTTATGACAATTTATATAACTTTGAATACTCCTTCACGCCACAGATCGCCTGGAATCTTGCAGCGGGAGACACAATAATAAGTGACATTCCCTGCAAGAAAGCCACATGCTGCTATGCCGGAAGAGATTATGTGGCATGGTATGCCGATAACATAAGCCTGCCCTACGGACCGTATATATTCAACGGACTGCCCGGACTGATAATAGATATCCGTGACACAAAAGGCAACTGGATATTCACCTATGCCGGCATGGAGAAGGCACATTCTTACCGCGACATGTATCTTTATGAAAAAGAGTTCTGGGGCAAGCTGAAGACTGTAAGCCGCGAAGAGGCTCTAACTTCGTGCTGCAACGATATAGAGAACTATGACAATCTCTCAATAGAAGTTTTTAAAGTGAAGACTAAAGTGAACGGCAAATGGGTGTCGCAAGAGGCTAATTATCCACGCCGTCCGAGTAATATGCTTGAACAGAAATGGTAAAAAACTTTATCTTAATATTGTTTTCGCTGATGCTTGACTGCGTTAGTGCGGCGGCTCAGAATGACATGACGGCCTATTCGGGAAAAGTTACCGATACTGCAGGAAAAGCCGTAGGCAACGTTACGTGCAAACTGCTGGACGGCAAGGACTCGCTCCTTGCATACGCGCTGACAAGAAGAGACGGAACATACAGGCTGAAAGCCGTGAACGGCGGACGGCAGATTGAGTTTGCGTTTCTCGGTTACGAGACGCGGCGCATACAGCTCAAAGAAGGCTACGCCGTGTATGACGCACGACTTGAGCGCAAGGCCGTAGAGCTGAAAAACGTAACCGTGACAGCTGACCCAATAACACGGCGCAAGGACACGCTGCTGTATAACGTTGACGCCTTCCGACAGAAACAGGACCGAAGCATAGAAGACGTGCTGAAGCGGATGCCGGGCATAGAGGTGAGCAACAACGGAGAAATAAGCTATCAGGGCAAGCCGATAAACAAAGTGAACATAGAAGGGCTCGACCTCATGGGCGCACAATATAACCAGGCCACGCAGAACATGCCTGCCGAGGCCGTGGCACAGGTGCAGATAATGGAGCGCAATCAACCCATAAAGGCCCTTGAAGGCAAGGTGAGCAACGACCGCGCAACGCTCAACCTGAAACTGAAGCGAGGCTACAAGGCGCGCCCCTTCGGCGAGGCCGACGGCAACATAGGCGGAAGTCCCGTGACATGGGACAACCGACTGACGGCAATCAACATAAACAAGAAGAACCAACTGCTGTTCACAGGAATGATGAACAACTGCGGAATAAGTCTGGAGAGTCTTACCCGAGGCATGAACAGCTATACGGGAATGTACACCACAGAGCCGCTGCCCGCGCCTTTCATGTACTCACCAACGGCACAGACGCCGCCAATCTCGCAGCTGTATTATCTTAAAAACAAGTCGTATTACACGGGACTTAACTATCTGCACGCCTTCACACAGGAAAAGACGCTGCGCATGAATGTGATGTATTATCATGACAGCGGACTGCAGCAGGATAGTATTTTCAACAGCTACACCGCCAAGGACGATACAGTAAACGTGTTTGAAAACAACGACATACACAACAAGAACGACCTTGTGAAGGGCATTCTGCGCTATGAACAGAACACAAAGAGCGTGTATCTCACGGATGAAGCGTCGGCAACGTTAGGACTCGGCGACGCCCTGAACAACGGCAGCAGCAACATAGGCACATTGCAGGAGCAGGTAAAGCGCAAGCAATATGACGTGCAAAACATACTCGAAGCAACGATAAACACCGACGCGATGCTCTTCGACGTGTCATCGATAGTGCGCCTTTACGGCTCGCGCGAACGGCTCGGAGTTACATCTGACGATGAAAAATTGCCGACAGACTATACCGTAAGACTGCGCAACCTGTTTACGCGCAACCGCATAGGCACCAACTTCAGCCTTTTCGGCGGCAGTCTCGGCATAGGCTACATCATGGAATACAAGCGCAACGAGACAACCATGAGCGGTGTTAAGGACGATATGACAGGCAGCTACTGGCTCCACACCCTCGAACCGAAATACGAATATAACCTGCCCGACGGCTCGCTGACACTCACCCTGCCGGTTGAATATATTTCTTATTCGTACCCGATGCGCGGCATAAAGACGCACAAGGTGATGTTCTCGCCAATGCTCGACATCGACTATAAGCTCAGCACAATGGCATCTGTCGACGCGTCAGTAGGTATCATACGCAATGCCGACACACGGAGCGTGCCTTTCTACGGGACAATGATGAACAACTACCGCACCTATACACTGGGCGCTGACTCGATGTCGTTCAGCCGCACTAAGACTGCCAGCATACGGTTGTCGTGGCTCAACACGGCAACAATGCTGTCATGGAATGTGTATGCCATTTGGCAGCAGATTAATCAAGACCGTTATTTCAGTTATCTTTACGCAGGCGACCTGACGCTGATAAATCCTGTATGGGCCGACAACACGCACACATCATTCAGCGGTGTCGGCAACGTTAAGAAGATATGGCGCAACGCAAGGTTCACGCTGAAAGGCTCTGTCTCTTACTCTTACAACAAGGCGCTTGCCTCACAGAATGGCGTTGAAGGCTATACAAGATATAATGCCGCCAACGCGCAAGTGGGTGCGTCATGGGACAAACTTAATTGGCTGACGGCAAATCTGACTGTAGCGGGCAACATAACATGGAAACGCCCCGACACTTTCTCGTCAACAGACAACGTTCTGAAAAATGCATACTGCTCACTTAGCCTCGACTTCATGCCGATAAAAACTCTGCGCCTATACGCCGACGCTGCCGGAACCACATACGAGATAACACACAACCAATATTCAACCAACCTGTTTCTGAACGCCGGAGCAAAGTATGACTTCAGCAAGACGCTCAGCGTAACGCTCACAGCCATCAACCTGCTTAACCGCGAAAGCTACGAGATTTCGTCATATCAAGGTTCAAACTACACATTCCTGCGTGTTCCGTTGAGAGGCCGCACAGTGATGGCAGGCATAAACCTAAAGTTCTGAAAAAAATATTTTATATTCATAGACATAAAAAATCCGCCGGACAAAAGGACGTCCGACGGATTTTATTTTTAAGTATGAGTAAAAGACAAATTAAAGAGTTAATCTTCGCAGATATCAATCGTCAAGAGCAAAAGCCCTGATCACTCCATTATCAACAAAGCATATGGCTTTAACTCCTTTAACTACTTCTAACTACTTTAACTACTTCATTATAAAACATACTTCACCTCCTTAAACGCATATCTGCTCAGGCTGCCGTCATCGCGCCGAAGAACAAGATGACCGTCAGGCCCGATACATTCAAGTTCCGCCATGAAGTCGCCGCCGGCATCCTTATAGGCATGACGGCCGCTGCGGCGATAGAGAGCGGCAGAATAAAGCGACGCCACCTCGTCATAACGGCCCTCATTGACCATGCCGAGATAAACCTCGAAACGGCGGAGCAGCACACCGAGCACCTCATCAGCGTCAATGTCGCGTCCCAATATCTGAGACAACGATACCGGATTGGGCGCATCGCTCACAAACTCACGCTGATTGAGATTAATGCCTGTGCCGAGAATACAGCTGCCTACGTGGCTTCCGCTGATAGTACATTCAGAGAGAGTGCCGCTGATTTTCTTGTCGCGCCAGTAGATGTCGTTCGGCCATTTTATCGTGATGTCGTCGACATATCCGGCAAGAGCGTCACGTATGGCCAACGACTCGGCCTCGAGCATGACATATTGGCGCATAACCGGCAACGCCACGGGATAAACCTTTATGCTGAATGTAAGGTTCTTGCCGCGCTCACTCTCCCACTTGTTTTCGCCCTGACCGCGCCCTGCCGACTGAAAGGCGGCAACGCCCACGGTCATAAGCCGGCCTTCTTCGCCGGAGTATTCGCGCATAAGAACATTTGTCGAGCTGGTTTCGTCAACCTTTATTATCTTTATATCTTCCATTTTTCAATAAGACAGGGGTAAGAAAGCATCCTCAATATGGTTAATCTCGCACGGCCCGCCGGGCACGCCCGTAACCGACACGATGTCGAAGCGCACGGGCATCTCTATGTTGTTGGCCCTGACAAACTTTGCCGCAGCCAGACTTAGGTTGCGTATCTTTCGGGCGTCGACAGCCTGTTCGGGCGCCATAAAGTCGGCATTGCGCCTGGTCTTCACCTCAACAACCACCAGACAGTCAGCGTCGATTGCCACAATGTCGATGTCACGGTGGCCATCGCGCCAGTCGCGCCATATTATCCTGAAGCCGTGCTGCTCAAGATATTCGGCTGCCTTCTGCTCGCCCCAACGGCCTATATTGTTATGCTCTGCCATGAGTTTTTCATGTTGTTTTGAAATGTTGAGCCGCCGTGCAGCAACGTCTTCAGCAACTGCAATGCCACGGCTGTAATGCAAAAATACAACTTTTCTGCTATACATCAAAGGCTGTTATTGCGAAATGTTGTATTTTTGCACAAAAACAAAGATATGACAAACAACGGCTTTAACAACCACGAAGACAACAAGCAGGAGACACAACAGAAGAAGGACGAACAGTTTATGCGCAAGGCTCTGGCAGAAGCAGAGGCGGCAGGAGAGGCCGGCGAAATACCTATAGGAGCCGTCATCGTGTGTAACGACCGCATAGTTTCGCGTGCCCACAACCTTACAGAAACGCTTTGCGACGTAACTGCACACGCCGAAATGCAGGCCATAACGGCTGCCGAGAACTTCATGGGCGGCAAGTATCTCACCGACTGCACGCTTTACGTAACCGTTGAGCCGTGCCCCATGTGCGCCGGAGCCATCGGCTGGGCACAGATAAAGCGAGTGGTTTACGGCGCAAGCGACGACAAACGCGGATTTCACATCTACGCTCCAAAGGCTCTTCACCCTAAAGCCGAAGTTACTGCAGGTGTGCTTGAGGAGGAATGCAGAACCCTCATGCAGGAGTTTTTCAAGGGAAAGAGATAAACGTCAGTTCAGTCCGTCATCATCAGGCCATATCAAGTCTCATCCATCCTTGCCATAAATAAGATAAAAACATCTCATACAATAAACGCAAAGAATGTGCCGGCATAAGTTTGCCGGCACATTCTTTGTGTTAAAATCAAGACTGTAAGGTTGCTGTTTATTATAAGCCTTGTATGGCTTAAACCCGGCGGAATCACAACGTAGGCGTCTGCCTGTGCATGCCGTCAGAAGTAGGCAGACTGGTCTTCTTTATCTTAGCGCCAAGACTGAAATTCCATGTTGCCGTAAGCATAAGGCGCGTTCTCGAGTGCAGCGTCAGGCGCGTAACCTCCCATCCGTCACCGTACATTTTCATCTTATTCTTGTTGTAGAACACGTTGCCCCATACAAAGTTAAGCGACAGTTTGTCTTTCAGCAGCGAAGCATAGGCACCGAAGTCTATCGTATATGTCGCGTTGTTCTCATAGCTCAGCGTTTCGGTCTTGCTCGTAGCACTCATTGCCATGGTAAGGCCTATTCCCTTGTACAGAGTGAAATCGTTGTCAGTACTGAACGAGATGTTGGCGTTGCACACCTTCCGTCCCGGCATCTTCTCCTGCATATACACTGCCCCGAGAGTGTTGCGGCTGTACCAAAAGCCGAAAAGACGGCCCGAATATGTAAGCCTTAGCTTGTGATACATCCTGTCGCCCGCATTCTCAGGGCGCGTAAAATATACGCCCGGGCGGTTTCCGTCAGGTTGCATAAGCACCTTAACCAAGTCGTTGCCGAAATTCATAAGATAATCTGCCGACCACGACCTGTTCAGCGAGAAATATACCTGCAGCTGGTTGTACGTCTGCATCTTCAGCGACGGATTACCCACGCTGTAAAGTTTGCTGTTCTGCCATACCACCTCCGGCGAACGGTAATTATAGTTGGGATAAGAGTAATAGCGGAAATAGCCTATATTGAGGAAGCGCCTTTTCTCCCGATTTATGTCCCACTGCATGACAAAAGTCGGGAACAAGCCTCTCTCTATATTTCTGACATTGTTTTCAGGAGCGAGATAGTCCTTATATATCTGCTCGCCCCATATATAGTTCAGCGCAGCCCTCATGAACAGCTTGCCTATAGTGATGCCATAGCTTGCCCATGCAGCGCAGTCGTGTCCCTTATTGACAAAGTGCATGTCTGAAACATAGCCCAGAGTCTCTGTGCCCCTGTTCTGATGCCGGTCTATAAGATAATAATAATTAAATCCGGCCGAAAGCGTCGACCTCTTTGTCAGACCGACCGAAACATAAGGCTCAACTGAAACGCCGTCGAGGTTATACTTGCTGTGTGCCTTGTCAGACGTGATGTCTACCACATAGCGGTTGTCGGTATTTTCGAAACTCTTGTTATATTCGGTCTTCAGCATGAAATAGCTTCGCCCGTCGGCCGACAGACCTTTCTGAAACTGCAGTCCGGCGTTATAGTCTCTATGATTGTTGTCGGTGTTCATCTTCGTTTCCGTATCGCTGCCGATGCTGGTCTGACGGCTGTCGCCGCTGCCGACGCCCACTCCGCCGTAAACGTCGATGCGGTCGAACTTGTTGAACGAGTATCTGAACGAAAGATTCTCATCAAGCGACCTGCCGTAGTTGACGCCCTTTATATGTGTTTCGTCCTTCACGCCTTCATATATGCTTGTCTCTGAATATTCCGGCCTGTAACGCTCATAAGGGCGCGAGTTAAAGAAGTTTCCGATGCTTATCTTTCCTTTAGAGTAAAGAAGATTAAATCCCGGAGAAAACCTTACCGGCGAATAATAATCGGCCTCGCCATACAGCGACACCGAACCGAGCAGTCCGCCTTCGCTGCGCAGATACACCTTCACTACGCCTCCCGTGGCATTCACTCCGTAAGACGCGTCGGCATGAGGTATTATCTCTATGCGGTCGATCATTGACGGAGGGATTGACTTGAGCTGCTCGAAGCTCACTTTACGGTCGTCTACATATATAAGGGTGTTTTCTCTGCCGCGAACACTTATGCTGTTGTTTGTAACGTCCAGGTCGCGCAGATAGCGCATAAAGTTGATCAGGGTCTTGCCCTTGGCCATAGGATTACCTTTCACCTTGACGACAACGTCGCCCGTAGGTTTCACTTTCGAGTAGTCGGCCATAACCGTCACTCCGTCAAGCATGTTCTTGTCTTCGCTTAACGTTATCGTGCCCATGTCGGTGTCAGCACCTACATTTACGCGTGCGGCATAATCCTCATAGCCTACACATGTAACAGCCACACGATAGCTGCCGGCAGCCACGCTGCCTATGACGAACGCTCCGGCCTCGTCGGCCACTCCACGATACACCGACGCGCTGTCGGTGTCATTATATACTTTCACTGTGGCATATCCAATGCCCGATTTGCCGTCTTTCTCGCATATACGGCCTTTCAATTTAAATCCGCTGTCCTGTGCATAAATGCAGCCGAAAGCCTGCATGGAAACAAGCACCGCCAACAGCAGCTTACTGATAAAAATATTGCCTTTCATGGTCGATAAGTTTTAACTGATAAACTTTTTTATACATCGACGCCATAATTACTGTTTCGCATTACTCAAAAACACTTTCTTATCCCATATTGCTATCTTTTTAAGTTTTTGTATTCCACAGCACCTGCATCAGGCAACAAAGCCAATGCTGCTTAATGTGGTGCTTTCTGCACAGAGGCTTATGGTTATCACCTCTACAAAACGATGAACATCACTGGTAGACTGATCCGGTGTTGGCCACATTTTGTCATATATGCCGGTTTTTCATTTTATTACATTTAAGCCAAGTAGCTTTTTACAAAGATAAGCATTTTTTCTAAAGCTGCCAACGATAAACCATAATTTTTGATACGGAAACCCATTTTTTTTGATAACAGATATAAAACACGCGCAAAAGTATAAACAACGGCATTATCTGCGGCACCATGACGAGGTGCATAAACATAATATAATATAAATAAAAATCAGAATCCGTGGAGGCCAAAAGGGCTTTGACTTTAAAAACGGCAAAAATCTGAAAGAAAAACGGGCCGTTTTACTTAACATCCTGCACAATTTCCAATTAATTCAACACGGATGCTAAGCAAAACAATGCATATATGTTTCAAATCATTAACCTATCGTTTACGACCCGTAAATGGGCCACTTTTGATGCAAAAGTGGCCGAGTTTTTTATCGCAAACGAATGACTTATAACAGCTAAAACGCCGTTCGCCCTGTTTCATGCCTTACCGTGCCGAAATAAAGCCATGCACGGAGCGGCATGAAACGGGTATGCGGAGCTGCTAATTCAGCACATAGCTTCAACCAAAATCTGCCATTAGACCGCACATAACTTTATCAAATTTGTGCATCATGCTTTCAGCCTGTCTTCTTGTTTCTATTGGCGTCTTTTTGTAGGATTTTTCTTGACATAGCCCGCTATGCCTGCGAAAAATCCTACAAAAATCCACTCAATATAAAGCAAAAATCCAGACCGAATACTAATAACCCGATTTGGGATTACCAAAAACGTATGGCACAAAAAAATTGGCGGGCAATACCCGTGCCGGATACTGCCCGCCAACAATGCTGACGCAGAAGTCAGAAAAAATGTGTCTCTGAATTATTCTGCCAATATTTATCTAACCTGCACCACGAGATACTTGCTTGTGCTCCAGAATATCTGCGGATTTGTTATACGCAGCACATACTGGTCTTTAGAGTCGCGCTCAAGCTTGTAGCTGCTTGACGGGTGCATCGTAAGGAGTTTTGCCGATTTAGAATACAGCTTCAGCTCCTTGAAGTTTCTGATGTCTATCTTTGTGAAGTAGCTCTTGTTGAAGTTGCCCTGCAGCACCTTGCCGTTAACCAGGATCTGCTGTTCCTTCAGCTCCTTCTTTGTTCCGAACACATACCATGCCGTGTTGAGCTGCTTGTCCTGATTGCTTATTGTCTGCGACTTCTGCTCGCTCTCACCCTTCAGGTTGCTTACATCCTTGTTGAGCGAGTTGATTGTCATGTCGAGCTCCTCGATATGTATGTCCTTTGCCTCGAGCTGTGCGCGGAGATCTTTCAGCTGGTGGTCTTTGTCCTCAAGCTGCTTAACCAGATTCTCTATTGTGCGCTTCATTTCCTCACCCTTCACAGAGCTCTCGCTGACCTGCTTGCGCAGCTTCTCTATCAGCTCGCGGTTCTGTGCCAGGCGCTGCTGTATGAACTGGATGTTCTCGCGTATGCGCTGCTTCTTGTCGGCACCCTCGCCGTCCTTGGCCACGCTCACCCTGTTTTCAGCCTCGTTAATCAGACGGAAGCCCTCATCAATATCGTTCAGGATTCCCATCATGTCGTTTATCTCATTGTCCTTCTGCTCTATGATCTTCTGTAAAGAGTCTGTTTGGCTTACCTGAGGCAGATTAGAACCTGTTTTCTCGTTGTTACATGCGACCAAAGCCATAAAACATGCCGCGAAAAATAATACCTTTTTCATAATGCTATTAATTATTAGGTTTCCTTTCTTTAACGTTCTTGCCGGCCACCACGATGACAAACTCGCCGCGCGGCTCGGTTTCCTTGAAATGGGCTATAAGCTCAGCCAGTGTGCCGCGCACGCTCTCTTCGTGTATCTTGGATATCTCGCGGCAGGCGCTTGCCCTGCGGTCTTCGCCAAAATATTCGGCAAACTGCTCGAGAGTCTTCAGCACTCTGTAGGGCGACTCATAGAATATCATCGTGCGGGTCTCTTCGCGCAGACTGTCAAGCCTGGTTGCGCGCCCCTTCTTCTGAGGCAGGAAGCCTTCGAAACAGAATCTGTCGCAAGGCAGTCCCGATGACACCAGAGCCGGCACAAAAGCCGTGGCGCCGGGAAGACACTGCACCGTTACACCTGCACTGACAGCCTCTCTCACCAGGAAGAATCCCGGATCGCTTATGCCGGGAGTGCCGGCATCGCTTATCAGAGCCACCTTGGCTCCGGCCTTAAGCCGCTCCACTATCGACGCCGACGTGCCGTGCTCATTAAACTTGTGGTGGGCATAGAGCTGGTTCTTTATCTCAAAATGCTTGAGAAGTATACCCGACGTGCGGGTGTCCTCAGCCAAAACCAGGTCGGCCTCCTTCAAGATGCGTATGGCCCTGAGCGTCATATCTTCCATATTTCCCACCGGTGTGGGTACTATATATAACAAGCCCATAATTCGCCACAAATATAAGTTAAATAATCCATGAGTGCAAAAAAACGCTATATTTCTTTGCAATTTTTAAAACGTCTTTGTAATTTTGCGCCATAATGAACAACAATCTGGCAGGCGAGGCACACCGCCCTGGAAGAATAGAAGTTGTGTGCGGATCGATGTTCTCGGGCAAGACCGAAGAACTTATAAGAAGGCTTAAACGCGCCGAGTTTGCAAAGCAGAGAGTGGAGATTTTCAAGCCCGCCCTCGACACGCGATATTCTGAGATTGAGGTGGTCAGCCACGACCGCAACTCCATAATGAGCACGCCGGTCGACTCGTCGTCGTCGATATTGCTGCTGTCGTCAGACATCGACGTGGTGGGCATCGACGAGGCGCAGTTTTTCGACGACGGACTCGTGGCCGTATGCAACGAACTTGCCAACAAGGGCATACGCGTCATCGTGGCCGGACTCGACATGGACTTCAAGGGCGTGCCCTTCGGCCCCATACCCGCCCTGTGCGCCATTGCCGACGAAGTGACTAAGGTGCATGCCATCTGCGTAAGATGCGGCGCGCTGGCCTACGTCAGCCACCGTCTCGTGAACAACGAGAAGCGCGTGATGCTCGGCGAGCAGGCCGAATATGAACCGCTCTGCCGCGAATGTTACCGCAAGGCGCTTGAGGAAGACAAAAACAAGGACAAAACACATTGACACGATAAAATATGCTTGAAGAGAAAATCACTTTCGACAAATTCATACGCTGGATGCTCATAGCCCTGCTTGTCGGCGCCGTGCTGTTCATAACCAACTATCTGAGCAACGTACTGCTGCCGTTCTTCGTGGCATGGCTGCTGGCCTATCTGCTCTATCCCATCGTAAAGTTTGTCCAGTACAAGATGCACGTGCCCACAAGGGCGCTGTCCATCATCGTCGCGCTGATTTTCGTCATTGCCGTCATCGGGGGGATATTCTATCTCATAGTTCCGCCGATGATTGAACAGTTCGACAAGCTGGGCGACGTGCTCTCGCGCTATCTGCACAAGACGACGCACATAAACAACTTTCCCAGCACCATACGTCAATGGATTGAGGACAACCGCCACGAGATACACCAGTTCTTCAAGCAGAAAGACGTAACAGAGGCCATCAGGAGCGCCATGCCAAAGCTATTCAGCGTGCTCGGACAGACGGCCAACATCATCATAAGCGTGGTGGCATCGCTCATAACGCTCATGTACATGTTCTTCATCCTGCTCGACTATGAGGCGCTCACCACCAAATGGATAAAGATATTCCCGCAGAAGGTGCGCCCGTTCTGGCAGGAGCTGATGGGCGACGTGGAGCGCGAGCTCAACAACTACATACGCGGCCAGTCGCTCGTGTCGCTCTGCATGGGCATCATGTTCTGCATAGGCTTCACCATAATAGACTTTCCCATGGCCATAGGCCTCGGCATAATGATAGGCATAATGAACCTTGTGCCCTATCTGCACACCTTCGCGCTCATCCCAACGGTGTTCCTTGCCCTGCTCAAGGCTGCCGACACAGGACAGAACTTCTGGATAATACTGGCAGGAGCCGTGGCCGTGTTCTGCATAGTGCAGATAATAAGCGACATGGTGGTAACACCAAAAATAATGGGCAAGGCCATGGGCCTCAACCCTGCCATACTGCTGCTGTCGCTCTCCGTATGGGGCACCCTGCTGGGCTTCATCGGCCTCATCATCGCCCTGCCCCTCACCACCATCCTCATAGCCTATTATCAGCGATACATCACCAAAGAAGGCCACGAAAAGGTGCAAAACGAAGAAAAAACTAAAAAAGTTGAAAAATAATTTGGTAGTTTAAGAAAAAAGCCGTACCTTTGCACTCGCTTTACAAAACGAATGGATAAGATGATCCGTTAGCTCAGCTGGTAGAGCACAACACTTTTAATGTTGGGGTCTTGGGTTCGAGCCCCAAACGGATCACAGAGGAGTACCAAACGGTACTCCTTTTTTATTGCATATACTCCATCGTCTAATCGTGCAGAAAGACCGGCTCACCCGATAAATAGTGGGGAAAGAAAATATTACGCATAAATTTTAGTCAG
>ENA-OPDU01000196-OPDU01000196.1-human-gut-metagenome-genome-assembly--contig:-NODE-196-length-15377-cov-2.856742_pt1 | contig 15377 bp, 17 predicted proteins | sample MGYA00241294_ERZ501522 | MGnify/ENA primary metagenome ERZ501522 (study PRJEB25962, sample SAMEA2042430) | human gut metagenome | biome: human gut; feature: human-associated habitat; material: faeces...
GGGCTTTTGGCTTTTATTCGGTCATTGCGTCTTCCGGCCGGTCTGCGGGCGCTTCGTCGGCAGGAGCATCGGAAACTTCTGCTGCCGTTTCATCTGCGGCGCGCGGTTCGGACGTATCGCCGGTTTCATGTTCGGCAAAAAATTCATGTTCTATTTTGTCACCGGTTTTGATGCCGTGTTTTTTGACGTCGCCGGCGTTAATTTCCAATACGGCTGCCGCAGGAAATGGCGGAATAATCAGGGTCAGGGATTCCGGTTGGGCGTTTTCGTAAATCCAGGAAATGACGCCGTCGCCGTCAATGAAGATCATATCAAGCGGGATTTTGGTGTTTTTCATCCACATGGCGGTATGTTCAACTTTTGAAAGGTCGAAAATCATACCGGCATTGGGAGCCAGACTTTCGCGGAACATCAGGCCTTTTTCCAGTTCGGGAACGGTTTTGGCTTCTTCAACCGTGTAACTGACTTCGCCGCCGCCGGTCAAAACGGTAAGGTTGCTCTCGTCGTTTTTCTTGGAACAGCCGGCCAGCAGAATAACGGCCAAAAATAACTTGATAAATTTCGTCATGGTTTTCTCCTTTTACTTTTTGACAGAAACCTTACGCGGATTCCATTTCGAAACCACCACCGGTCCGTTCTGGGAATAAGAAACTTTCTTATTTGCGGCGGCATATGCTGCGTTAGTCCTTGATATATTAGCATTTTTGGTAAAATTTTCAACAATGGTCTTGAGCGGGGCAATGTTTTTCGCGCCGCTGACATAGCAATTCTGGTATGCAGGGTTGGATTTTATCATCAGATTCAGCTCTTTGGCCGAAAGCGGTGCATACCGTTTCCATACCTTGCTCAGAAAATCGCTGACCTTGTCGGAAAGTTTTTTCGGCGGCATGTAGGGGCGCCCCTGCGCGAACATGACGGCCAGGTTCGGTTCCGAAAAGCCGTTTTCGCCGCAGACAAACAGGCTGGGCATGAGAAGTTCCATGTTGTTGGCAAGCGCAAAATGAACCTGTGCCAAAAACAGCAGATGATGAAGTTTTTCGTCTTCCAGAAAAAGCCCTTCGTCTTCGGCCCGGCTGATAAACCAGTAGGCCACCTCAATTGCGGAATTTGTAGCAGAACCAGCCATTTTCAATTCCCTTCGCCGTTAACAGAATATAAGTATAAAACATTAATTTGATTAAAACAAATATTTTGTGCATAAGCCCCGACTAATTCACAAAAAAACTGTGATTCTTTGGCATATTTGTTCTTGTGTTATGCAAGAGTTTATTATATCAATATAGAAACTGGATTTTGCTTTGCCGCGAGGGCAGGGATAAATTTATCATTTTATTAGGGTTAGCGCAGATGTCTTTACATAGTGAATTTAGAGTTTTAATCGGTTTGTTCGGCGTGGTTTTTGCTTTGTCGGCCTGTTCTTCCGCTCCGTTTCCCGAGATTGTCGAAGAAGACGACTATACGACGGCCTCTTCTTCCGAAAGCGGTTTTGACGTTCCCGTGCGCAAAAGAACCCTTAAGGAAAGTTCTGCCCTGACCGCAGACAACGAGCATGTTGCCTATGAGGAGCAGGAAAACGCCAAAAAAACGGCCGAAGGGCCGGAAAAAGCCGCTCCGGCGAAAACCAAGCCGGTAATCGTGGCCGAAGATTTGGACGTTAAGTCGAAGCCGGCCAAGAAGGAAAAAGACAGTCTGGCGGCTTTGAACGACGAAAAGTTCAAAAAGGAACTTAAGGCGGCCGAAGAGCTTCCCAAGCCCGAAAATACGGCGCCGAGCGTTACGTATCTGGCCGGAACGGTATATTTCAACAACGGTTCGTCAGCAGTCGACGCTTCTTATAACCGTCAGCTGCGTGAAATTGTCCGGTTGGCAAAAGCCAAGAAAGCAACGCTGAACGTGTTCGGTTATGCATCGAGCCGTACGCGCAATACAGACATTGTCAGCCACAAGATGGCCAATTTCCGGGTTTCGGCCGCGCGCGCCGAGAACGTTGCCAACGCGTTGCGCCGCGCCGGAATGCCCGCGTCGAAAATCAAGGTCGAGGCTTTGTCGGATTCAAATCCGGCTTATCTCGAAGTCATGCCTGAAGGCGAGCGCCTGAACCGCCGCGCCGAGATTTACATCAGCTATTAATAAACGGGCGGAAGAGTGGCATTTGATTTTGAAAATAAAAAATCTTTAGGTGGAAATATATGGAAGGCCGTGCCTGTTGACGAGCGCAGGGCCGAGTTGATTGCCCAGCGTTTTGCGCTGCCGCTGCCGGTGGCGAGAATCATAGCCTCCCGTGGAATTCCGGTCGACGACGTGGCGAATTTTATCAATCCGAAGCTACAGAACCTGATGCCGGATCCTTTTTGCATGAAAGACATGGAAAAAGCGGCAAAGCGTATTGCCGAGGCCATTGTGAAAAAGCAGAAAGTGGCGATTATCGGCGACTATGACGTCGACGGCGCAACATCTTCTTCGGTACTGCGTCTTTATTTGGAAAGCGTGGGCATTGAACCGGAGATTCACATTCCGGAGCGCGACGAGGGTTATGGTCCGAGCCGGCAGGCTTTTGACGAATTTGCGTCGCTTGGCGCGGAACTGGTTATTACGGTAGACTGCGGAACGACGGCTTTTGACGTTTTCGACTATGCCGGAAGCCTGAATATTCCGGTAATCGTACTTGACCACCATGAGGCGGAAGTGCGGCTGCCGGAGGTTTATGCCGTGGTTAACCCCAAGCGGCTGGACGAAAGCGACGATTATCCGTATCTGAAATATATGGCGGCGGTCGGCGTGGTTTTCTGTACGATTGTCGCCGTCAACCGCGAGCTGCGCAAGCAGGGGTTCTTTGCCGGGCGCGAGGAGCCAAATCTGCTTCAATGGCTCGATTTGGTCGCTTTGGGAACCGTTTGCGACGTGGTGCCGCTGCTGGGGTTGAACCGGGCTTTTGTCCGGCAGGGACTGCGGATTATGTCGCTGCGGAGCAATACCGGACTGCGGGCGCTGATTGACAAGTCGGGTATCAGCGAGGCGCCGAGCGCTTTTCATCTGGGATATGTTCTGGGACCGCGGATTAATGCCTGCGGCCGGGTCGGTGAGGCTTCGCTGGGCAACAAGCTGTTGTGCAGCAGGGACGATTTTCAGGCCGGCCAGCTGGCGGACAAACTGAATGAATTTAATGCGCAGCGCAAGGAGATTGAAGCTTATGTGCTGTTGAGCGCGATTGAGATGCTGGAGGGGACGCCGCAGGAATATCCGATAGCTTTTGCCGCCGGAAAAGACTGGCACCAGGGCGTGGTCGGCATTGTGGCCGGCAAGCTCAAGGAGCGTTACAACGTACCGGCTTTCGTCATGTCGATTGAGCCGGACGAAGTCAAGGGTTCGGCGCGCTCCGTGCCGGGCGTCGATTTGGGCGCTCTGATAATTGCCGCCAAGGAAAAGGGACTGCTGACCAAGGGCGGCGGTCATACGATGGCGGCCGGTTTTTCGCTGTCGGAGGATAAAATCGAAGCCTTTCGCCGGTTTGCCGGCGAGTATGTGCGGCAGAAGCTCGGTGAAGAAGACGTGGCGCCGGTAATTGAAGTTGACAGTGCGCTTGATCTGCTGGGAGCCAATACCGATTTTGCCGCGGCTTTGGAACTTCTGGAGCCTTTCGGCGCCGGAAACGCCGAACCGAAGATTGTGCTGGAACATGTACGGATTGTTAAACCGGGAATTGTCGGCGCGGGACATGTCCGCTGTTTTCTTACTTCCGGCAACGGCGGTTCGCTGAAAGCCATGGCCTTTAAAATCGCCGATACGGAATTAGGCAAAACGCTGCTGAATTCGCAGGGGGCGGTTTTCGACATTGCCGGGGTTCTGCGCCGTGACAACTGGCAGGGCCGCAATTCCGTGCAGTTTATCATAGATGATGCGATAAGGTGTGAATGAGATGGATGATAAGGACGAAGTCAAAAAACGGGCGATGAACATCAGAAAAATCCGTCTGGAGCGGGAAAAGGCCGTTTTTATGAAACTGGGCGGCAAGCTGCGCGCCTATTTCTTTACCGGCATTCTGGTAACCGCACCGGTAATGATTACGTTTTTTGTCGCTTATAAGGTTATCGTTTTTATCGACGTTTCGGTCAACCGCCTGCTGCCACCGCAGTTTAAGCCGGACAACTTCCTGCCGTTTACCATTCCCGGCCTCGGAATTATCATTCTGGTTGCGGCGCTGATTTTGGTCGGTATGTTTGCCGCCGGATTTTTGGGCAAGTTTTTCCTGAAACTCGGCGAGTGGATTGTTTATAAGGTGCCGTTTATTTCGTCGGTTTATTCGCTTTTGAAACAGATTTTCGAAACTTTTCTTTCCGGCAAGAGCAATGCGTTTAAGAAGGTTGTGCTGCTGGAATATCCGCGCAAGGGAATCTGGATTTTGGGTTTTGTCAGCGCCGATACCGAAGGCGAGGTTCGGGAAATTCTGGGGCGTGAAATGGTTAACGTGTTTATTCCGACAACGCCGAACCCGACTTCCGGCTTTCTGATTTTTGTGCCGCGCGAGGATGTGGTTGAACTTGACATGGGGGTTGAAGAAGGCATCAAGTTTGTCATTTCCGGCGGCATTGTGGCGCCTGACGAGGCCAAGCGCCTGAAAAAACGCCGCGCTTAATATTCTATTGCCAGAATCATTTTTTTGTAACCGCTGCTTCCTTGGGTGTAAACTGAGTCTGAATTGAAATCATATATATAGATGGAACTGTACGGTTGTTTGTTTCTTGGTGTTTGATGATAAACATTAGAAGAAAATACTCCGTACCAGGAGTAATGATCATAATACGGCCAGCATTTGGTGCAGGTTGTGTTCAGCAATCCGGAAATGCCGTTGAGAGCCAGGGCAGCATTAATGTTATTGATGTTAGCGTATATTTTTCTCAGTTCGGCAATGCTGGGGATATACCATTGTCCTGCTCCGCACCAGTCAGAAGAACAACCTGCGGGAACGTAGGTTTTCAGAAAACCGTTGTCGCTCATGTTCATATACGGAGATGAGGAGCTGCAAGTTGGTTTGAACAACGGCGTATTTATTTTTCCGTCAGTTGCGCAGTTGTTCAGTTCGTCTGGATTACAGGAGGTTATGTTTGATGTTTCTCTGTATGTACCTTCATTGTCTGACATGCAAACCGGCTGATTTATGAAATATTCCAAACCGACGGCACGGCGTTTGGTTTCATCAAAAACGACACCGATAGCTTTTTTATTCGGATTGAATATTGAACTAACCGTGTGGTCGGCATAAAGGATTTTGGCCGGAGAAGTAATTGAACCGTCTGTTGTGCCCCCACAGAATAGAGCTGAGCTGTCGGTTGGGCAGCGGATGGTATTTTTGCCTTCGCAGTCACTTGCCGATTGTGTATATCCCAATGACGTACAGGTTGGAGGAATGGTGCATGTTGTTGCTTGGGCAGAACAGCTGAGGACTGACAAAATGCAGGTACAGAATATTTCTTTTTTCATTTTTATTCTCCTTGTTTAGTCGCTGAGGCAAAAAACATAGTCGCAGTTAAACGGACAGGTCAGATATTTTTTTCCGTTGCAGTTATTGGCGTTTGCGGAGAAGCCGAGTTTTGTGCAGTCAGGAATTTCAGCACAGCTGTAACTTCCGGCGGAAATGCCGTTCAGCCAGCATTTGAGCTGCCCGTCGCTCCAATAGTTTTCCAAATCGCCGTAGCCGATTGCACAACCGGTTATACAGTATTTGTTGGAACAGGATTCCAGTTCGCAGAGATAACCGTCAGGACATGATGTTTGTGAACATCTGTTTTCGCAACAGGGTTTGCAGACCTGATATTTTGTAGCTGAGCCGCTTTTGCAGGTCTGAGTACCGATTTGACCGCCGCATTCGCAGGTCAGGAATCCGGCGCAGGGATTGTTTTTGCGTTTGTATTTGGTTGTGCCGCAGCTGTTGCAGCTGCCGTCGGCAACATATCCGTCGGCGGTTGCCTGCGCCAGAGTGTAGGCATAGCCGTCACAGGGATTGCATTTGCACTTGTAATAAGAGCTGTTATACGGACAGATTTGCGAGTTGTCTTTGATATAGCCGGAACCGCAGCTTGTGTTGAAACCGGCTTCTTTGCATGCGCGCGCCGTATCGTCCTTGCAGCTTTTGTAAAGAGACGGGTCGTAAGGACATTGTTCTGAAGGATATTTGGGAAGGGAGCAGGATGTTACGGCGTATCCTTCTTCCCGGCACATGTCGGAGGGATTTCGCTCATAAGAGCTGTCGCCTTTGCTGAAGGACTGGTCTTTGCCGCATTCGCCGAACCCGAGGAAACAGACGGCGGCGGTTTTATAGGAATTGGCAAGAGACGCAGGTTCCGGAACAGGTGTGTATGTGTGTGTATGTGTAGGAAAACCGTTTAAGGGAGCCGAAGTCAAATCCATGGCTGCCGTCGGCATAATAAAAGTTGAAGCTAATAAAGCCGATAAAGATAAGCAACGAGAATAGGACATGGTACACCTCAAACAGTTAAAGGCCGGAACCTGCGTTAATATACGGGTGCACCGAAAAAGACGGAAAATCTTCTCAAAAGAGACTTCATCACTTTAATACACCACATTATTGAATATATACCATGACGAGGGAAAAGTCAACTATTCATTAGTCTACAAAAAAATATGTCTAAAAAATCTAGATATTCTAGAAGAAAAACTCTTAATAGTCGATTTTTTGCAGCATGAAATTAATATGGATTCAAAATCCATCAAGATAGCCTGATGTAAAAAAAACCCCGCATCTGCGGGGCTTGATGAATGGCTTAAAGATTTTGGCCGCGGCTGCCGCCGGGGAAAGGCATATAACTGCCGACCCCGCCGAAAAAGCGGCGGAAGAATCCCTGCTGCTGCCCCATGGTTTCTGTCTTGTCTTCGTTGATGGCAACCTGTTTGCCGTCTTTCTGGCTCATGCGGTCAATATCAATGACGTTGTTCTCTTCGTCGAATTTAATGGTCAGAACGTCGCGGCTGACCTCTTTAGGTTCCAGAAAGGCAATCCGCTCAATGTCGGAAGACATGTAAATCCAGGTGTTTTTGTCAAGGGAAACAACGGAAGACGGGCTGCCGAGAATGGATTTGACCTGATTTTTTGATTGTCCGACCTTAACCTGTTCGATTCTTTCGTTGGTCGGCATGTTGCCGTTATGTGAAATAAACAAGTCGCGGCTGCAGGCGGAAAGCGAGCAGGCCAACAGTCCTGATAAAAGCACTTTGTTTATTGACATTTAATCTTCCTTATCGCTATATACATTAAATATTGTCATTTATATAGCATAAGGAAAGTATTTATGCAAAATTTTTTTTCTTATCCCATTGTTGTAGACGAGCTTTCCCAGTTTGAAAAAAAATATACGCTCAAAGCTTCGGCAAAAGAGCTGGTTTATCTGGCTGAAGTGCTGAAAGTGCCGTCGGTCAGAAGTTTCGATGCCGAGATTATGCTTAAGCTGAAACATAAGGAGCACCGTCTTGACGTTTGGGGGCGGGTTCGGGCCGAACTGGAACTGCAGAGCGGCGTAAGCCTTGAAAATTTTTTCCGGGTTTATGAACCGGAGTTTGCATTGGTTTTCGATACCCTGATGACTTATCGCGAGCAAAAGGCGCTGCTGGATGAGGATATGGATGCCGAAGTTCCCGACATCGTCGAAGACGGAAAAATAGATTTGGCGCAGATTGCCATTGAGCAGGTCGCTCTGGTTATGGAAGACTATCCGCGCAAAGAGGGCGAGGTTTTCGAATTCGTTTCCGAGTTCGACGAGGAGACGACCAAGACCCAAAATCCGTTCAGCGTCTTGGCAAAACTCAAAAAGTAAAAATTATGCTTGCAAATTTATAAAATATTGGATAAAAGGGCACTAAAGCTTTCCTTATGTCAAAATACCGGTTGATTTTAAAAGTCAATTGGTTTATTAAGGCGTCTGGAAAATGAAAATAACCGTAAACTAGAGTATAAGAAAATGGCTACACCAAAGAAGAAAACATCTAAATCCCGCCGCGACATGCGTCGTTCTCACGATGCTTTGGGCGCAAATTCCTATATGGAATGCCCGAACTGCGGTGAGTTGAAGAGACCTCATAATGTTTGCCCGAAATGCGGACAGTATGACAATCGTGAAGTTGTTGCGCAGAAGGCAACCAACGAATAATTAAAACTTACTAATATGATTGGAGCCGGTTTTGTCTGAAAATAATCTGGTCATTTCAATCGACGCAATGGGGGGAGATAATTCCCCCCGAGTCGTAATAGAGGGCTTGGCGATTGCCGCCAGGAAAAATCCGGACGTCAGATTTCTGCTGTTCGGCGACGAAGCCAAAATCAGGGCTTCCCTCGGCAGTTATCCGCAGCTTCAGAAGGTTTGCGAAATCCGCCATTCCGACGAAGTTGTCCGCAACGAAGACAAACCGTCTTCCGTCATCCGCAACAAGAACACCAGCATGTACATGGCGATTGACGCCGTGCGCAAAGGCGAAGCTCAGGCCGTCGTTTCCGCCGGCAATACCGGTGCGTTGATGGCTATTTCCAAACTGGTGCTTAAAACCATTCAGAAAATCCATCGTCCGGCCATTGTCAGCGTCATGCCGCACATAAACGGCAAATATGTCATGCTCGACCTTGGTGCCAACACCGAATGCAGCGCCATCAATCTGGCCGAATTTGCCATGATGGGCGATATTCTGGCGCGTTGCGCCCTGGGCATAAGCCGCCCGCGCGTGGCTCTGCTGAATATCGGCGCCGAAGAAATGAAGGGCAAGGAAGAAATTCACAAAGCCGCTCAGATGATTCGCAATTCGCATATGAATATTGACTTCATCGGCTATATCGAACCGCATGAAATTCCCAATGACAAAGCCGACGTTATCGTTGCTGACGGCTTTACCGGCAACATTGCCCTCAAGTCCATCGAAGGCACTGCGCGGCTGGTTATCCGCATGATTAAAAATGCGGTCAAGGGATCTTTTCTGGCCAAAATCGGCCTGCCGTTCATGATGGGAGTCGTTCTCAGAGTCAAAAAGACGATGGATCCGAGACTTTATAACGGCGCCATGTTTGTCGGCCTCAACGGCCTTTCCGTAAAAAGCCACGGCGGCACCGACGCGCTGGGTTTTTCGGTTGCCGTTTCCAACGCGGCCAATCTGGTCAGACAGAACTTTGTTTCGACCATTCGCTGCGAAATTGAAAAATTAGATTTGGATGAATTATCACAGGAAGCAATTTATGACGTGTATTAGATCTGAAATTATCGGCCACGGCCATTATCAGCCGGCCAAGGTATTGACCAATGACGATATGGCGAAAATCGTAGAAACCAGCGATGAGTGGATTACCGAACGTACCGGTATTAAATCCCGTCATATTGCCGCTGACGGAGAGCTGACTTCCGATTTGGCGCTTCACGCTGCCGAAATGGCGCTGAAAAACGCCGGCATCGGCGCCGAAGAACTTGACCTGGTTGTCGTCGGCACCGTAACGCCGGACAATACGTTTCCTGCCGTTGCCACCAAAATTGCCGCCAAGCTCGGCTGCCGTCATGGTGTGCCCGCTTTTGACCTTTCCGCGGCTTGCTCGGGATTCGTCTATTCGCTGACCATGGCGGACAATATGCTGCGTCTGGGACAGGCTAAAACGGCTTTGGTTATTGGAGCCGAAACCTTGTCCCGCGTTACCGACTGGACGGATCGCAATACCTGTGTTCTGTTCGGAGATGGCGCCGGAGCCGTTGTTATCCGCGCCTGTGAGGGTAAAGGAGACACTTCCGACCGCGGTGTCCTGAGTACAAAAATCTTTTCGGACGGCGCCCAGTACGACAACCTGTACTGTAAGGGCGGCGTATCCAGCACGCAGACTGCCGGTTTTACCTTTATGAACGGCAAGGAAGTTTTCAAAAGCGCCATCGGCTGCCTGACACAGGCTGCCGAAGAAGTTGCCGAACTGGCCGGTATTAACGTAACCGATATTGACTGGTTGCTTCCGCATCAGGCCAACATCCGTATTATTGAAGGAGTCGGCAAAAAACTCGAGCTGCCGGAAAGCAAAGTAATTGTAACCATTGACCATCAGGCCAACACTTCCGCGGCTTCCATTCCGCTGGCCCTTTCCGAATGTCTGGAAAGCGGTAAAATCAAAAAAGGCGATTTGGTTATTTTCAACTCCATGGGAGCCGGTTTTACCTGGGGCGGCGCTTTGGTAAGAATCTAAGGCAAATCAAAAAAATATCTGTTTAATAACTGTGACGAGGCTCTTGTCATTGCGATTAAGATGATATAGTTCTTTGTAACGAAATTTGATATGTGTAAATAGGAAAAACAAGGAAAGAAAAATGAAAACGATTACCCGTGCGGATGTAGCAGAAACCATTTACGAAGAAATCGGATTGTCCCGTAAGGATTCGAACGACATTCTGGATATGATTCTTGATGAGATTGTTCAGGAACTTTCTGCCGGAAACGATGTCAAACTTTCTTCTTTCGGCACTTTTGCCCTGCGCAACAAAAAGGCGCGTGCCGGCCGCAATCCGAAAACCGGCGTCGAAGCCGAAATTTCACCGCGCCGGGTTATCTCGTTTAAACCTTCTCAAACGATGAGAAAAATCATTAACGCCTAAGGGCGGTTTCTGACGGGGAAAACAAATGGTCGTCAACAAATCCAAAGCCGCGTTCAGAACCATTGCCGAAGTAGCCGAAGAGCTTGGCGTGGCAACGCATGTCCTGCGTTTTTGGGAGACCAAGTTTCCCCAGATTAAGCCGATGAAGCGCAGTGGCGCCGTTACTATCGCCCGGATGATGTCAAACTGGTCAGCATTATTAAAGATTATCTGTATGAAAAAAGATATACGATAGAAGGCGTGCAGAAAGTCTTTAAGGAAAAAGGCGTTAAAAATCTGCTGGGCGAAGAAATACAGAAAGATTTTTTTGAAGCAGAAACCGAAATCCCCGAGATGGACGGCCGTTGCCGCGAGTTGCTGACTTCTTTGATTGACGAATTAAAGTCAGCCAAAGAAGAGCTTTCCCGTTCATTGGCAAAAGCGGAAGAATAAAAATTATAAAAAAATTTGCTTGCAATTATTGTGAATTGAGTTAAAAAGATAACGAAAATAGCATCGGATTGATTGATGTTGTTAAAAAAACATAACGGGACGTAGTTCAGCTTGGTATCGCTAAGCAAAAATAACAAGAATTTGTTATTTTTGTCTGAAAGATCTTTGAAAATCTTAGCGAACAAGGGCAGCGGAGCAACCGCAGAGAGCTTAGATTCCAAAGAGCTTGCATGGGATGCAAGCGCATAAAAAAAAGTATTATTGGTGTTGAAACTTTGAAAACATAACGGGACGTAGTTCAGCCTGGTAGAGCGCTTGCATGGGGTGCAAGAAGTCGGAGGTTCGAATCCTCTCGTCCCGACCAAATAAAAAAGACCGCGTTAAGGCGGTCTTTTTTGTTGGAATGTTAATTAGACATACTTTCCCGTAACGCTTTCCGGGCAGGCGGCGATTTGTTCCGGCGTGCCGCAGGCGACAATTCTGCCGCCTTTGTTTCCGCCGCCGGGACCCATGTCGATAATGTAATCGGCATTGCGGATTACGTCCAAATCATGTTCGATAACAATAACCGTGGCGCCGTTTTCAACAAGTTTCTGAAAAATTTCCATCAGGGTTTGAACGTCGAGCGGATGCAGGCCGATGGTCGGTTCATCAAAAACAAATACGGAATTTGACTGTCCTTTGCCCATTTCTCCGGCCAGTTTCAGACGTTGGGCTTCGCCGCCGGACAGGCTGGGCGTTTCTTCTCCGAGCGTCAGATAGCCAAGACCCAAATCCTGCAGCACTTTCAGCCGCTGGCGGACGAGTTTCAAATCGTCACAGGCTTTCAGAGCCGAATTTATATCCATGTCCATCAGTTCGGGGAGGGAATAGGCTTTTTTGTTTTTTGCAATGTATTTTACGTCGCTGGCTTGTCGGGCATATCTGGAACCTCGGCATTTGGGACACGGAATTTCGACGTCGGGAAGAAACTGTACGTCGAGATTGATGGAGCCGGTACCATCACAAACCGGACAACGCAGTTTTCCGGTGTTATAGGAAAAATCGCCGGCTTTGTAACCAAACCTTTTGGCGTCATCGGTTTTGGCAAAAATTTTACGCAGTTCGTCGTGTACGTTGGCATAGGTTGCCACGGTTGAACGTACGTTAATCCCGATTGGCGTGGCGTCAATCAGTTTGACTTGCTCAATGCCGTCGGCCTCGACTGAAACAATATGCTTCGGCAGCTTTTTTCCGCCTGTCGCCGCTTCCAGAGCCGGGACCAGACTTTCCAGAACCAGAGTCGTTTTGCCGGAGCCGGAAACGCCGGTTACGACGGTCAGCCTGCCTTTGGGAATGTTCACGTTCAGCGGCTTGACCGTATGTATCGGTCCGGTGGAAAGGCAGATGGATCCGCCGGCGAACATCTCTTTTGAAGACGGCCGTTTACGAAGTTTCGTTTCCTTTTTGTCCGAAAGAAACGGACCGATAAGCGAATTTTTGTTTTTTTCAATATCGTTTATGGAGCCTTCGGCAATAATCCGGCCGCCGTTGGCGCCGGCCTGCGGCCCGATTTCGATCAGCCAGTCCGCATCAGAAAAAATTTGTACGTCGTGGTCGACCAGCAAAACCGAATTGCCGTCGTTGACCAGGTCGCGCATAACGCCTTTCAGGCCGACAATGTTGGATGGGTGCAAACCGATAGACGGTTCGTCCAGAACATAGAGGACGCCGGTTGTACGGTTGCGGACGGCTCGAGTACTTCACTAGCCAGCTGCATCCGCTGCCGCTCTCCGGTCGAAAGCGTGGCGGCGGCCCGGTCAAGCGACAGATAACCCAGACCGAGGTCAAGCAGTCGTTGTGCCGTTCTTTGAAATGATTCGCAAATGCTTTCCGCCATTGGGCGCATTTCCTGAGGCAGCGTCTCAGAGATGCCCTTTACCCAATTGACCAACTCGGCCAACGGCATTTGACAGGCCTCATCGAGCGAAATTCCGCGCAGTTTTGGTGCTCTTGCCGCTTGAGAAAGACGGCTGCCCAAACAGTCGGGACAGATTTCCTGCTTCAGAAATTTTTCAACCCGTTTCATGCCCTGTTCGTCTTTTACTTTTGCCAAAGCGTTTTCGACGGTATAAACCGCGTTATAATAGGTAAAGTCAAGCTCGCCCGCCTGATTGGAACTTTTGGCTTTGTAGAGAATATGTTTTTTTACGGCCGGCCCGTTGTAAACGATGTCTTTTTCCTTGTCGGTCAGTTCGCTGAACGGTATGTCGGTACGAACGCCCATGGCGCGGCAGACGTCGGTCATCAGCGACCACATCAGCGAATTCCACGGCGCGACGGCTCCTTCGTCGATAGACAGGGATTCGTCCGGTACGAGCGTCGCCTTGTCCACGGTTCTTATCATTCCGGTTCCGTCACAGGTACGGCAGGCTCCCTGACTGTTGAAAGCCAGTTCTTCCGCAGACGGCGCATAAAATCTGGCGCCGCACTGCGGACAGGTCAGTTCCTGTCCGGCGGCCACGGCAAGCGTCGGTTCCAGATAGTGTCCGTTCGGACAGCGGTGGCTGGCCAGCCGGGAATACATCAGACGGAGACTGTTAAGCAATTCGGTTCCGGTACCGAAAGTGCTGCGAATGCCGGGGACGCCGGGGCGCTGGCGCAGGGCCAGGGCTGCCGGTACATACAAAACCTCGTCTACCAAAGCTTTTTCGGCCTGTGTCATGCGCCTGCGGGTATATGTAGACAGTGCATCCAGATAACGCCGTGAACCTTCCGCATATAAGACACCCAAAGCAAGAGAGGATTTTCCGGAACCGGAAACGCCGGCAATGCCGACGATTTTATTAAGCGGGATATCAACGTCAATGTTTTTCAGATTATGTACCCTGGCGCCGCGCACCAGTATTTTGTCGACCATGTTTTTATCCAAAATCAGGGGTTGTTGTCTGCACAGAAATTTTATTGAATTATATTATAATTTCAAGTACCAATGGATATAATACTCATCTGAAAAAGGGAAAATGCCATGCCTTGTTCCTTTGCGCCGATAATCGATGGGAATACCCGTATTCTGGTCATCGGCACTATGCCCGGCGCCGTTTCGCTGGAAAGACAGGAATATTATGCTCATGAACGCAACCTGTTCTGGAAGATTGTCTCGGAAGCATTTTGCGGTGGCCGGGGCTTTGCTTCGTATGAAGAAAAAAAGGCCTGCCTGGCGGACAATCATATCGGTTTGTGGGACAGCGTACAATCCTGTCATCGCGTCGGAAGCCTGGACAGCGCCATCAAAAACGCGGTTCCGAATGATTTTGCCGCTTTGCTGAAACAATATCCGCAGGTGCAAAGGCTGCTGTTTAACGGCCAAAAGGCTTTCGGGCTTTTTGAACGGTTTTCTCCGGATATTTTGGAATATGTCGATTACGAGGTTCTGCCGTCGACCAGTCCGGCCAATGCCGCAGTTCCCTATGAAAAGAAATTGGAATTGTGGCTGGAAGCCCTTTGCAGCCGAGCGGTCAGCGGCCGCTGTTGAAATAGCCGCCGCGGCTCTGATAAAACTTAATCATCTGATTTTGAAAATACCGGTTTCCTTCTCTGATACAGTCGGAACAAATCGGCGGTTGTCCGCGCATTTTTCTGGCCAGCCGGACGCGGGTAATTTCTCTGAAATCGCCGTCCAGACGCTGCTGCATGATGCAGCCGTCATTAAGGCAGTGAGCGCCCAGACATTCATGGCTGTTGACCCGCCCGTTTCCGGTCAGGCCGAGAACATGTCCGAATTCGTGCATGACCTACATCGCTTTCTCGGTCATGGACTTCAAACTCGACAGACAAACCGAGGCAGACACCCCGATAGGAGAAACCGAAGAGCCCTTCAAGGTCGCCGATCTGAAGAACCTTTTCAGCAGCAAAACCTTCCTGATCGTTTCGGCACTCTGCGTGCTCTACTATTCGGCGATTTTCCCGTTCCAGCGTTTCGCAACGGGTATGCTCGAAAGTAATCTGGGCATCACCAACCAGCAGGCTTCGGACATCTTCCGCTGGTTCCCGATGGGTGCAATGATTCTGACTCCGCTCCTCGGCTGGTTCCTCGACCACAAGGGCAAAGGCGCGACGATGCTGATGATCGGTGCGATCCTGATGTTCATCTGCCACATGACTTTCGCACTGGTTCCCCTCACCCCCGCTATCGCGTTCTCGGCGATCATCCTGCTCGGCCTCTCTTTCTCGCTGGTTCCCGCCGCCCTGTGGCCTTCGGTACCCAAGTTGGTCGATAACCGCTATATGGGTTCTGCCTATGCAACGATTTTCTGGATCCAGAACCTCGGACTGATGGCCTTCCCGATG
>ENA-OPDU01000198-OPDU01000198.1-human-gut-metagenome-genome-assembly--contig:-NODE-198-length-15331-cov-4.428319_pt1 | contig 15331 bp, 8 predicted proteins | sample MGYA00241294_ERZ501522 | MGnify/ENA primary metagenome ERZ501522 (study PRJEB25962, sample SAMEA2042430) | human gut metagenome | biome: human gut; feature: human-associated habitat; material: faeces...
TCGTTTCTTCAGCCGGAACTTCTTCCCATGTCCATTCAGCTTCCTCGGCGGCCGGCTCTGCGCTTTCCGCAGCCGCATTTCCTGTTTCCGCCGCTGTCGTTTCTTCGGCCGGAACTTCTTCCCAGATCCATTCAGCATCCTCGGCAACCGGCTCTGCGTTTTCCGCAGCCGCATTTTCCGTTTCCGCAGTTGTCGTTTCTTCGGCCGGAACCTCTTCCCATGTCCATTCTGCATCCTCGGCAACCGGCTCTGCGCTTTCCGCAGGCGATTCTGCCGGCGTTTCTGTATTGGGGAACTCTGTCGGCGTCTCGGAAAGCGGCATATCTGCGTCAATGTCAGGCAAACCGATGTTTTCGTTTTCCTCGTCTTTTTTGAATAATGAAGAAGCCAGCGACGACAGCCCGTCTTTTATCCCGTCTTTAAGTTTAGCTGCGGCCTGTACGCCATCGTCGAACAAAGAGAAGTCCAACCCGTTGGTTTCAGTACCAGAGTCTTTGTTTTTATTTTTTTTCTTCTTCTTTTTTTTCTTTTTTTTCGGAAGTTCTTCTTCATCTTCCGCGGCATTGTTCTCGTCCGAAAAAAGCTCGTTTAACTCGTCGTTTTCTGTACCCGGATTGACTTCGGGAATCTGAAAGTCTTCCTGTTCCGCCGGACTGACCGGAATTGGCCGCGGAGCTTTGTCCTTTTCCGGTTGGATATATACCGGTTGTACCGCAACTTTCGGAGCATTTTTTGTTTGCTGTTCAAAGAACTTTTGATTCTCTTTCTGCATCCGCTCCATGGCTTCGACAATTGTTTGCGTCGAAAGCTGCTGGCTTTCTTTCAGTGCCACTGAAATGATCGCCGAAAGCTCTTTGGTTTGGGTTTCGGACATTTCTCGAAACAGTTCGGACTGTGCTTTGACAATGCCTTTGACGATGTCCTCCATCGGCGGCATCGGTGTTGCATTAATCTGAATGTTGTTTGCATTGGTGTTGCTGCTGTTGCTGGCTGCCATGGTATTATGCTGCATAATCATCTGCGCCATACGATCCTGCGATTCCCTTATGGCGTCCAGAATTTCCCTGCTGCCGTCCGGTGAAGAGAACGAGGTTTCTTTGCCTGAGCCAAGCGATTTTACCGGCATGTTCTTTATGGCTGCCGCATTTTCCGCCAATGCCTGCGCCATTTTTTCCTGTGTCGCAATCAGAGCCGACGTCAGTTCGCTGTTGCTGCTCTTTTCAGCAAAGATTTTGGCCATTTTCTCCTGCGAGGCAATTACGGCGGCCGCCAGTTGTTTGTTTCCGGTCTGGCTTCGTTCTTCGCTGAATTTCAGTGCCTGAGAAAATGCTGCGGCAATCTCTTTGGCAAAAGATGCGTCGGCAACGATTTTTGCCGGTCCGGCATAAGTGGGTGCCGCAGGTTGCGGGGCAGCTGCTGCCGGTTGCGGCTGTGCCTGAGGAATGCTGTTTTGCAACTTGGCGTTTGCCTGAATTTGCGCTTCGGCGAGTGCAGTTGCCAAAATTTTGGCTCTGGATATTTCGTCATTAAGCTCGGGTGTGGCCGAGGCGGTTTGAAACTCACCCGAATGGTCGCGTGCAACGCCGGCGCTTTGCTCAAGTTCGTCGACATATTCCTGTAAAACCGAACCGCCCGGCAGAGAACCGAACATGCCCCTGATTTCCGGAGGCTGTTCCAAAATCATTTTGTTAAAAGCCTCTTTTCTTTCGGTGCTGAAAATATGCAACTGGCGGAAAATATTTAAAAAGCGCTGAGCTATGATGATGGGGTCTTCCCCGTCGCCATGATTTTTCTTATACAGCTTGCGGCTGTCCGCGCCTTTTGAATAAGTGTCAACCACCTGTTTTGTCCGACTCTTGCTAACTTTTATTTAAAATTCATCCATATTACCGATTTTAGGCTCTATGTCGTAAATTTCAGGTTAACAAAAGCGGCGGGAATAAAAAAAACTCCGCCGGTCAGGCGGAGTTTGAAACTAAAGCTCAATGGCGACAACTTTATGAATTTTGCTCAAATCGTCGTTGCCGATTTCTATTCTTTCGTCCGGGTTCCAGCGCAGACCGTAAAGCTGTCCGTTTTCGTCTTCGCGGATGCTCAGTATTTTAGCTTCTTTTTCATCGACGAAATACAGGGCGATGTCGCCGACGCTGACAACGTCCTGCGGGTCGACAAACAATATCGAACGGGTCGGTAACAGCGTTCCCAGACGCCTGGTGCAAAGATTGACGGCATAAGCATCTTTCTTGCTGAAAAGTTTAACCGGACGCTGAACTTTCTTGGTTTCTTCGTCAAAGTCGATAATCACGTTGCCGTCTTTGCCTGCCGTTCCGTAAACGGAAATCTTGATGTTGTCCTGACTGTTGTTGACGGCGTTGGTAAAGGCGGAAATGGCGCCGCGCGGGGTAGACAGCAATTTGTATTTGGCATCGTTGCGCTGAATAATTTCTTCAAGCATGCCTTTGTCTTCCAGACTCTTGATTTCTTCTTTCAGCTCCTCGGCAGTCATCTCCAGCGCTTTGGCAATGTTTTTAAATTCCTTGTCTGAAACTTCCCTCTGTCCCATTTCGATACGATGATAAACGGAAAGGGTCATATCGGCGCTCTCGGCAACCTCGATCAGGGTCAGGTTTTTTTCGTTTCTGATTTGGCGCAGACCGGCACCCAGCGTTTTCAGGCCGCTTTTCTCGTTAATCTTGTTTCTTCTTTCCTGTTCGCGGCGCCACGACTGGACGATTTCCTGCTGCGAATTTTGTTCGTTGACAAACAGTTCCTGCAGCGGGCAGTCCAGAAATTCGGCAACGCGCACCAGCTGTTCCTGATCGACGCGACGATAGCCTTTTTCGATTTTGGAGATGGCAGAAAGGCTGACTCCCAGATGATCCGCCAGTTCCTGCATGGAACGGCCGCGCAGTCTTCTAAACATTCTTATTTGGTTCGGGAAAATAATTTCTTCCATAGTATGTTTATCCTTTTGCTGTAAAGAACAAGATTTAATGTTAAGCAAATAATAAATACAAGCGGCTTATTAATCAAGAAAATAGTACAAAAAAAGACAATTTGTGTACAAATATGCACAAAAGAAACCCGGTTTTTCGGATTCCTTTTGTGTCGGATGTCAGCGTTTGTTTCCAGAAATTACTTGGAAAATTCTTTCATCGAATTCGGCTGTCCGTAAACGGCTATCTGCTCGGCCATCAGGTCGAGGTCGTCCTGCCCGAACATGATTTTGTCCTGCGGAATTGACGCGGACAGGCGGCCGTTGGAGTCCATCGGCTTGCTGTCATATTTTGTATAATAATCGGCAAACGCATATTTGTTTTTGACTGTCGCCGTGTCTATTTTTCCGTCCGTATAGGTATAAGTTGAGCGCTTGTTGATAATGCCGTCGGAACTGTATTTGATGGCAGAACCGCTTTTGCTGATTCTTTCAACCGATGTCATTATCCGGCCATTGCTGATATTCATGCTGAAATTGGTCGTCGTGCCGTCGGCGTTGGTCTGTTTAATTGTGAAAGAACCGTCGTCGCCCCTGACAATTTCGCGAGCCGCAAAGGAAGTGTCCATATCGGCCAGTTCCGAGTTGGGCATTCTTTCTTTCAGAGCCTGTTGCAAAATAGCCGTGTTGACCATGTCCTGTCCCAAAGTCGAGTTCTGTTGGAGGGTGTTGACGGCAACCATGTTCAGCGAACCGTCGCGATTGGTCATGTTGCGGCAGGCCGCGGAGTCGATTTTAATCGTTTGCTGCAGAAGCTTGCCGTCTTTGCCGTATTTGTTCTTAACCGTCATATATTTGTCGGTGGTTGTCGTCCGGTCATGGCTGAGACGGCCGAGCATTTTGATTCTGGAGCGCTGGTTGGTTACGGCAAGGTTGCCGGAAGCGTCGCGTGAAACCGTGCGGGTCGTTTTGCGGCCGTACCAGTTGCGCACGGTTGCCGTAACGCTGCCGTCTTCGTTGGTCTTGGCATCATCGCTGTTCATTGCCCGGTTGGCCATTCGGTTGACCTTTGCCGAATGCGCCATGTCGTGCAGGCCTTGTCCCATCTGTTTTCCGGCCCATTTGGTTCCGCCCCAGACCTTTTTGCCGGTACCGAGAGCCGCTTGTGTCGCCACATTGTTAACCATGCCGCCGAAAGGCGAACCGATTGGCTTAATGCTGAAACCGCCTTTGGAGAATGATTTGGCAAATTCTTTGGCCTGATCCAAAACGGCCCAGCCAAGCAGCATCCAGAAGACCATCTCAAGAGTGGTTACCGACCACCAGGCAACGCCTTTTAACGGATCAAGAATAATATTCCAACTGCTTCCCTGTGTGCCGGCATGTTTTAATTCCGGAGTCATTATTTTATTAATTGTCTGTTCCATGCCGGTTGTGATAATAAAAATGACAATTGACAGGAACAGGAATGTAAACATGGCTGTCATAAATGTTTCCCAGACTTTGGTAACGTATTTTTTCCGCGTAATCGGGAAAGCGTAGGCGGCAATGGCTACCGGAATCAGTGCCGATGCCACGCTCAGCTGTAAGATAGAATCAATCAACAGCCAGGGATAAATAACCATCAGCATAAAGGCAGAGAGCCACAGAATAATGCCGACCAGAAGATAACCGACATGCGGAAGAATCCATATGTGTATGCCTCCAATCGTATAGGACTGCTCAAAGATGGCAATACAAAATGAGGTTGAACCCAAAGTCATAATGTCAAGAAGTTTTCCCTGAATACTCTGAATGGTACAGAGAATGTTATTACCCATAGACGACGGGATACCGCCATCTTCCGTAACTTGCGTGAATCCGGTACATGTCTGCCCGTCTTGCCCTGACGTTACCAGCTGCGCCAGAGTCATGCCGGTATTGAAAACCGGAGTCACAATCAAATTGATAAATTCCTGAATGTCCGAACGCAGAATGACAACAACCACAAAGACGACAAATGCCTGATTAAAAATGGTCTTTATCAGTATGCGGGGTTCTTTGACATCAAAAGCCGAAACAAATTTCAAAATCGTCATAGCCAGCCACAAAGCCATTCCGATAACGACCAGATTAATCATTGCGTCGGATAAAGAAAGATAGGCTTTTTTTGCAAGATTACTGGCCGTATCAAACAAAACTCGGAACAAATCGCAGAAAATGCAGCTGCTGAAAGAATTGCGGTAAGAGTCAATATTACATTTTCCGGTTGATTGTCCAAGATTATAGGCATTCGATTCGACAACTGGTGTCGGAGCCAAAGAAACCGGTTCCCAAGTGTTTTTGGGCATATCCTGAACCCAGTTAAAAGTCAGATTAAAAGGGGTTTTGCACGCCTCGGAATTTGGATTTTGCTGGCATTCCAACGTGCACTGCATCGGATTAACTTTCGTATCACCACACAAAGCCTGAATTTCAGAACAAATCGGATTTATAACCGCGCCGCCGGTAACACCCCAACCAGTTCCTTCCCTCATTTCAAAATGCAAGTGAGCGCCGGTAGAAGCACCGGTATTTCCTACCTCGCCGATTGGCGTATCTTTTGTTACCTTGCTTCCGACGCTTCCAGATGAAAAATACATTTTTGATAAGTGAGCATATAATGTTGTATAATACTGCCCAGGTTTATCTTTTCTTTCATGTTTTATGACAATGTAATTACCATATCCACCTGGATTGACGCCAACATGGGCAATAGTACCGTCCGCGGCGGCACGAACCGTAGCTCCCATATCTGCAGCATAGTCTATACCGTTATGGTTTTGCGGCGTTCCCTTGACCGGATGCACGCCACGGTAATGAATATCATCAGATACTCTGTTTGCACCGTCTGTTGGTACCACGTTAATACAACCGCCTGCGGCCGCCTGATTTTTCAAACATTGTGCGGAAACACTCTGCGCTTTTTTCAAGTTTCGACCTGAACTGTCTCTTGATATTCTACATACGTCAGCGTCGGAAGCGACTGCAATATGAATTGAAGCAAAAAACGGAATCAATCCAACCGTTGCCCAAAAGGTGATTCTTTTCAAATATGTCAAAATACAGTTCATCATCTCGGTCACCTGTTACTTGCCGTTTTCCGGTTTGTTACCGTTGTCCGGTTTCTCGGGTTTGTTTTGTTCTTCAGGTTTAGGGCTTTCTCCTTCGGAAGAATTGTCTTTATTTTCCGGTTCGGGAGCCTTTTCATCGCCGAATTTCAGCTTATTGCCCATTTTTTCCATCTTTTCGCCGGCTTTTTCCATTTTCTCGCCGACCTTTTTCATAGCTTTGCCGCCTTTTTGCATGGCTTTGCCGGCCTTTTGGGTTACTTTGCCAGCCACTTCGGCACCTTTGCCCGCGCCATATGCCGCGGCGCCGGCAATCATCATCGGCACGCCGACAATGGCGCCCAAACCTGTTGCCGACAATCCCTTGCCTGCGGACATCAACCCTTTGCCGCCGGCTTGAGCCGCTTTTCCTCCCGCTTCCATGCCTTTGCCGGCAGCCTGAACGCCTTTTCCGGATTGTTCCATGGTTGCTCCGGCCGCTTTGGCGCCTTTTCCGGTGTTTTTAACGGCTGCTCCGCCGCCGCTTACCGGATTGCCGCCGCCTTTGTCGTCTTTTTCCTGATCGCCGTTGGCTTTGCCTTTGAAAAGGCCGCGGACAAATTTTCCGGCTTTGGCTGCTCCTTCCGTTACCTGTTTCTTTACGGCATCGGAGGCTTTGCCGCCGGCCCATTTTACCGGCCGCATAGCCTGCTGTTTGGCAAAGTCAGTCATTTGGGTCAATTGTTTGTGCATCGGATCGGCGCCGCCGAAAACGCCGTCTTTAAAGAATTTGTCAACATAATCTGTAATTGTAGATGATATAAGTTTCATTGAATAAAGAAATGCAAACAGAATAATCAGAAAATAAGGTCCGGTTAACTCAAATGTTTCGGAAACCCATTGAGCATTTCCGTTTTTGATATTGTCAAGCAATGTATCCACGTCACGCAAGGCGGTACTAATCATCGCCAGTGCATAGCTCGTTGTTAAACCGAGAAAGACGAAAGTTCCGGCTGCTTTAAGCATGATACCGATAACGGCAGTAACTTTACCTTTGGTAACATTGAAAGGCCACAATCCGATAACAACCGGCAAAGCCATTATTGAAAAACCCAGCTTGAACGAAATATCCAACAGATAATAGCCGATACCCAGCGTCAGCATAAAACCGACAAACCAAATTAAGGCGCCGCAGAACCATAACCACAAATTTACGATTCGAAAAGAAATAACTTTACCAATAATATCAAAGGTCCAAGCTCCGCCTTCCATGGAAAAACAGGTAATGGCATGCCCGATGACTAAATTTGTCGAGACGTTTTTATCTATCTTTTCGGCAAAAAGCATTACCTTATTTAAAACTTCTGCCGGTACAACTTCTGTTGATACGCCGTTTGTTGTGATTGTGGGCGCTTTAACCTGAGGTGTTTCAACCGTATATTCAAAATTTTCAGCCTCAGATTTGTAGCTTACGGCGCTTGTATAGGCTATACCCATATCCGCACCTGCCGTCAAAAGTGGATTGATTGTGTATTTAACCAGAACACCCAGACCGGAAGTAATCAGAATATATGCAACCATAACCTTAAACAAAAAGACGGTTAGGGTGTTCATCATGGCACCCGGTTCAATATTAGACAAGGATGAAACATTTTTCATCACAAAGAAAGCCATCCAGACCAAAGCGCCAAGCACCAGCAGTTTTACACCCGCTTCAGATGTAATGTCATAAGCTTTGCTGCAAGCATTCAGAAATGTTTCCAATAAAGTTTTTATAATTACGCAGGAGTAACATTTTGACTGGTATTGCTTGCGCATGCCGTCAATGTCACATTCTTTGGGTTCAGTTATTCTTTCAATAACATGTTTCTTTGCCAGGCCGTCTGATATGTAATCTTGTTTTCTGGACTCAGTTTCTTCTTTTGTAAATATTCCGTCTTTTTCGTCTCTTACAGCTCTGTTATATGCCCTATGATAAGCCGGATCACTGGTAAGTTTTGATGGATCAAAGGATTCCACGTTTCCTTCGCCGACGGCAATAGCTTGTCTCATAGACTGCTTATAAAGCTCATCAAAGGCTAAAGAGGTTTTCCTTCTGGCATTTTTATACTGGTCTTCGGTAATTTCTCCGTCGTCTTTCATGTCATCAAGTTTGTCAACAATACGTTCTTCCTGAACGGCTTCGGTACCATCAAATGAACCGAGTGTTGATGGATAACGCTGCAACAAATAAGCGATATCTTCAGATGTGACATTATCGTCTAATGTAATTTGAGTTAGATAATTTGTATCTTGTTTCACATACTTATAGGCGTTATCAACTGAAACGAACTCAACTGGTTCACCTTTTCTGTTTTTTGTATGCGTGACTTTTGCATCCTGATAGTAACTTGGTTCGGAAACGCCACTTCCATCAATATCACTGGTTTGTGCAGAATTGTTTTGATCTGCCGCAAAAGAGTAAGGCTGCATGATAGAAAAACAACAGAACTGAAGGACTAAAAAGCAGATAATTCTTCTTAGCAGATTTCGTTTTAATATGTCAGTCAGCCGTTTCATCTCTTTAATCCTTAATTTTTCAGGCTATTTCATACCGAGCACCTTTTTGCCCGCATTAATAACTCTCTTCGCGGCACCAAGAGTAATAAGGTTTAATGTCCACATTACAAAAGTTCCGACCCGTTTCTGGAATAAGGAGTCGGAGTTTCCGCCGACCAGACTGTCCGTAACCTGTTGTGCCAGATTTACGCTTGAAGATATCAAAAATCCGACCAGCATGATGCACATAAACGGAATGCTGAACTCGGAAAAAGACATCTCGTTTGCATTGTCATTGAAAATATCAGAATTGTCCGTAATAATTCGTTCCATTGCCAACAATGCCATAGACATCATTATGGCCATAAACATCATTAATGCGGCCGAGTTTATAATGGTCAGAAAACCGTTCTTTGCCCAGCTTGACGTCTGCTTAAAAGCGTAAGACATGACCAGAATCGGCAGTATGATTGCCATCATTGTAAAGCGGAAAATGCTGTCGACCAAATAAAAGATAAATCCGAGTTTAACAATGGTAAAACAAATCAGAATAAACAAACCGGTAATTAAAGACATAAATCCAGGGGCATCCATAACCTTAAAGGAAAGGAAAAATCCCAAAGTCAGACGTTCGTTTACGGTACAAATCATACAATTCATCATGGTTCTCGGGCCGTCAGGGAAAGACAGGCTTTCTATAGAAGCCTTGCCAATGGCCGGCGCAGAACACATTACCGGTTCGTTAAGCGTAAGCTTTTCTTGGAAAAAGTTTAGAACCGTACTGCCTGCCTTAAAGTTGCTGCCATCTCCCGCACTGTTCAGAATTGCCGCGCCAAGCTCCAAAAAGGCATAATAAATCGGGAAAACAACTGTATTCAGCAGCCACAAAATCTGCGTCGTTGAAGAGGCGATTAACCCGCAAATCAGGCAGACAAACAATTTTCGCACAATTTCATTCCATATCTCGGCCGGTGAATCCTCGGTAAACGAACCGACAAATTTTAACAGGCGAAAAATTGTCCAGAGCGCAAAAGCAATCATCATCAAAGGCAATGCGCCGTCGGTAATTTTGGCATACATGCCCATAGCGATTTTACCCATATTTTGATAAAGCAGGTCAATCATGCCGGTCTGCCAGCATTCCCGATGCGCATTGGAAGCATTTTTCATTGTTTCTTCGGAAACAGGATCTTCACCAACAGGAGCGGCCATGGCAGCTCGGCTCCTTCCTCCGATAGAATCATCTTGTTCGCAGGCCGTGAGCATAAATGCCGCAAAAAGAACAACCAGCATCACTCTTAAAATCTGTTTTATGTTCACGTCCTTAAACATCGTCTTAGTCCTAAAACTTATTTAAAGTTCCATTCGTTAATATTGGCGCTTTGTTCCGTACGGTAATTGTTGCCGTATTTCTGTTTCATAATGCTGTCAATTTCCTTATCCGATATGCTCTGTTCTCTTTCTTTCTGCATCTCGTCCATTTTTTTCAGGGTTTCCTGAACGATGGCATCATTTTCTTTTTCATTTTTTCTTTCTTCGGCAGCCTGAGCCGTAAATTCGTTAGCCTTTTGGTCGGAAGAACCTGCCTGCCGCATTACCGCGTCTTTTTCGGCACCGTCAGCCATACTCTGGGCTTTTTGCCGCAAAGCAGTTGCTTTGTCTTTTTCCTCTTTTGCCTGAGCTTCAAAGTTGCGGGCACGTTGAACCGCTGCGTCACGGTTAGCCGTCGCCTGTCCGCATCGCTCGGACACTTGTTTGTAAATTTCGGAGTTATTGGCAAGATCCAATCCCGCGGCCTGTTTGCGGTTGAACTGGTCAATCTGCCGCTCTCTTACTGCTTCCGGACTTGTCTGCGCAGTTCCTTCCACTCCGGCCTGATTCGGTTTGGCCGTATTAGCAGCCGTTACCGGTGTAGCCGGTGCCGTCGGCCGCCGTGCGGCATTTTCGACTCTTTCGGCCTGACGAAGCTGCTCAGCCGTTACCGGAGAAGCGCCTCCTGACGAAGGAGAGGGAGTCGGCGCCGGAGCGTCCGAACCGCGAAGCCGGGATACGGGAGCGCGGCTTTTGCTGGTTGCTCTGCCAAAAGTAAATAGGCTTTTTAATCCAGATGAAACGCCAGACACGACTTTGTCTCGAGCCTGCCGCAGCTTCGGCGTAACTCCGGTCGCATTGCCAACCAGTTTTGTCCCCTGCCATGCCATTTTGCCGGTTCCGAGCGTTGCCGCTTTGGCAACATTATAACCCATGCCGCCGATTTCCGGAGCAATCGAACTGCCGCCACCGCCGCCGGCCATGCTTCCGGCCAGTTCCGCAGCCTGACCGCATAATTTGAAACCGAAAATACAACTGGCAATCAGGATGAGGAAACCGGCAAAACCGATATCCAAAAGGTCACTCAGTACTTTTACCGAATTACCGTTCAATGCTTCTTCAATTGCATCCAAACCACCTTGTCCGCCGGTCAATGATATGCCCATTAACTGAATATTAATACTGACAACCAGTCCCATAAAGGCGTAGGTAAAGAATGTATTCATGAACATTGTGAACCCCTGATTCGTATATTTAGACGTAACCTTAAACGGCCAGCTGGCAATCAGGAACGGCATCAACGCGCCGACGATGCCCAGTCGTACGGTTGCGTCAACCAGATAAAAGGCAAAAGCCAGAGAAATCAACCAGGCAAAAACCCAAATGATAAGGCCTTGGAAAAGCATTGAAAAATCAGGGATGGGAACAGATAATACATTGCCGGAAGCTGCTTCATTTCGGGAAACGCACATCAAAGAAGAACCGATTGCCTGTGGGACGGATAGTTCAAATTGAATAGCTCTGATAAAACAGTCTAACTGTGTATAAAGATAATAAGGCAACAAACCGTTTGTCGGCATATTTTTCACGCCGCTCATAGAGTCGCAGCTTTTCAAATATACACTGTCACCGGAAGATAGCAGCGTCATGCCGAATTCCATGCCTGCTTTCAAAAGAGGCCCGAGGGCATATGTGTAAACAGCGTCTGCATTCCGCAGCATCAGATAAGCAAACAGGACTTTGAAAGCCTGCGTCAAAAGTTCGGTAATATATTTCGGCGCATCCATTTTGGTAAAAGACGAAACCTTGCCCAGCAGCGAAAATGCAACCCATAATGCAAAGCCTACCAACATGACATTTGCCAGCGACTGAGCCAAAACTCCGAATGAGCTTGTTGCCATGGTCTGTGCTGCAGAGAATATTTGCGCGAAAAGCGGACAGAAAATGCAGTTTTTACCTTCGGCTATTTTGGCTGGTAACGGCATACATCCTTTGGTAACACCAGAAACAGTTTCATAACTGCCGTCAGCATTGATCACATAGTAGACTGATGTTTCATTTTTTTCATCATAATAAACGAGTACATTTTCACTGTTCTCTTTGATACTCTTTAAGTCAGCCAATTCCGTTGCAGGCCCTTTCCAAGCGGCAAGGGCAATAAGATATTTTTCAGCGGCAGCAATTGCGGCGTTCCATTTTTGTGCTTGTTCTGTATCCCCTTCCATCATAGAGGCTTGAGCTTCTTCTCGGAAATGAGCAATATAGTATTCAAACGAGTTGTCGTGAACCGGAGATAATGATCTCCCTGCCTGCACAACCCAACTGTCAAACCAAAAGTCTTTGTAATTAAATAAACCTTGAGCTTTGTCTTTTATTTTTCTATACTCTTTATCAGCCTCATCCATTGTAGCCTTAAGCTGCGGTACTTTTTTTTCAAGTCTGGCTATTTTCTGATCAATGATAGCTTTGTCTTCGGTCGTAAGTGTTCTTCCCCCGAGAATGTCTTTTTGGGCATCAGCAGCACGTGCCGAACTGGAATACACGGCAAAAAAAGCGCCTAACAAAAAAATAAAACCATATTTCCAACTACATTTTGTCATCGTCGTCTTCCTTATGCCAAGGATTGCCAAGTACCTTAAAAGCAGCCAGCAAAACCGCAATTACCAAAACGAGCGAACCCCAGAAAGCGTATTTTGTGGTAAACCAGCCGAAAAAATCAATATAATAAGCAAGGGCAATTGCCAGAATTATTCCTATATTAATCAGTACGGCTCTCATCGGTTCCTCATTTTAAAGCTATTCCATGCTATTTAGATTGTAGCATATAAAAGTAAAATATTTTGTTACAGTTTTTTGATTTTTTTTTGATTTAGTTGAATTTCCCTTTGGTCAGAAATTTTACGCAGGCTTTAACGACTTTGTCGTTGTTAAAGACGTTGTAGTTGACGTTGCTGACATGAATAACCTCCTTTGCACCCTCCAAATCGGATTCGCCCGGCGTCGGTAAAGACTTTTTTAGCGATTCCGAAAGCATGTTGGTCAGATTCTTGCCCGGAAAATCCGTTGCAATGATGCCAAACTCGGTTCCTTTAGGAAAGTTCGGAATGAAAATCATGTTGTTCGGCGAAACTTCTTTCAAAATCGGGCCTAACAGCCATCTGAAAAAACTGTATTTTTCAAGTTTGGCAAAGAGTCTGCTACCCTGATTCGGCGGACAAACCTGCACAATGCGCCGGATTTTGAGCTTTTTCTGCCAAGGCGATTCGAGAGCCATCAGTTTACGCAGTACAATTCCGCCGACGCCTTTGGTTACAAAGGAGACTTCCTGCACGTCTTCAAGATGGTTCAGCAGAAATTCCAACTGCCGGACGTGTGAGTCGATTCGTTTGCGTGTCGACGGATAGTTTATTGCAGCCGCCATCATACCTTCTTTTAATACGGCACGCCATAAGGGTTTGAAAATGTTTTTGCTGTCGCCCAGACCGTGCAGCATGATTACCATATGTCCGCGCTGTCGCGATATTTCATAGATTTCAATATAGTCAAGAAAAGCCCGGCGGCAGTTTTCGAAACCGCCGCTGTGACGCTGAATGTCCCACGGATCAAGAAGCCTGTATTCTTTGGTGCGGTAATTTCGCTGGATTCGCCATTTCTGATAAAAGAAAACGTCTTCCCAAAGCTGGCTGCCGCCCATCGTGAAAAATTCAAACCGCATTTGATGCTCCCTTTATTAATAACTTGAAGCATTCGGATTCGGAATTGCCGTAATCGTTACTTTGGCCTTGTCCGAACCGTCGGAAAGAATCAGAATCTGCACGGCGCGATTCTCCCGCACGTAAGTCATATGGCTGATGTCCGCCCGAACCGTTGCAATTTCTTTCCATTTCAGTTTGGGCATCTCCGACATATAGAAGTCAAAAACGCTGCTTGCGTTATACGGAGTCGTAAATACCAGGCTGCCGATCCAGTTGTCGCCGGTGCCCAAAGCTTTTGTTTCTTCCAAGTCTATATAGGACTGGTCAGGAAAAGGAACGTCCGGAAAATGGGCAAAAGCCGGCGGAATCGCCGAACCGTCAACCCCGGTCAAAACCGGCTTCTCCGAAGCGCAGGCCGAAAGTATTAAGACTAAAGCTATAACTAAAATGTTGTTTTTTAACATAATTGCTACCTTGTATCAAAATTACAGTTCGTGTATTGTAAATATTGTACCGCACATAAGGTTAAAAAAAAGGAAATAACGGGGCGTATTTCCACATGCGAAAATTCCACATAAATTTCTTCATACAATCAATGAGTTAGAAAAAATGTGAAAAAAAATCAAATTTTTTTAATTTTTTGTGTTGACATATGACGGTGACTGTCATATAAACCTGCTCACCGGCTGCGAGTTAGCCAAGTGCAAAATCGCCCGGTGGTTATAAAACAGAGTAGATATGAGAGAAGAGGATACGCAGACGGCGGGTATTTGGCAACGAATATGTAAAGTCTAGTGTATCTGAAAAAAAAGGAACCAAGAAAATTCTTTTATGAGTAAGTAATTAGACGGGATTGAAGAATCATTTTAAGATGAGAGTTTGATCCTGGCTCAGAACGAACGCTGGCGGCAGGCTTAACACATGCAAGTTGAACGGGATTGTTAAGTAGCTTGCTATTTAACAAGAGAGTAGCGCACTGGTGAGTAACACGTGGGAACGTACCTTTTGGTGGGGGACAACATCTGGAAACGGATGCTAATACCGCATAAGACCTGAGGGTGAAAGATTTATCGCCGAAAGAACGGCCCGCGGAAGATTAGGCAGTTGGTGGGGTAAAGGCCTACCAAACCTACGATCTATAGCTGGTCTGAGAGGACGATCAGCCACACTGGAACTGAGACACGGTCCAGACTCCTACGGGAGGCAGCAGTGAGGAATATTGGGCAATGGAGGCAACTCTGACCCAGCCATGCCGCGTGAGTGAAGAAGGTTTTCGGATTGTAAAGCTCTTTCGGATGTGACGATGATGACGGTAGCATCTAAAGAAGCCCCGGCTAACTTCGTGCCAGCAGCCGCGGTAATACGAAGGGGGCGAGCGTTGTTCGGAATTACTGGGCGTAAAGGGTGTGTAGGCGGTTATGTAAGATAGCGGTGAAATCCCGGGGCTTAACCTCGGAATAGCCGTTATAACTATGTAGCTAGAGTTATGGAGAGGATAGCGGAATACCCAGTGTAGAGGTGAAATTCGTAGATATTGGGTAGAACACCGGTGGCGAAGGCGGCTATCTGGCCATATACTGACGCTGAGGCACGAAAGCATGGGGATCAAACAGGATTAGATACCCTGGTAGTCCATGCTGTAAACGATGAATGCTGGTTGTCGGCTTTAGGGTCGGTGACGAAGTTAACGCGATAAGCATTCCGCCTGGGGAGTACGGTCGCAAGATTAAAACTCAAAGGAATTGACGGGGACCCGCACAAGCGGTGGAGCATGTGGTTTAATT
>ENA-OPDU01000204-OPDU01000204.1-human-gut-metagenome-genome-assembly--contig:-NODE-204-length-15015-cov-2.716176_pt1 | contig 15015 bp, 15 predicted proteins | sample MGYA00241294_ERZ501522 | MGnify/ENA primary metagenome ERZ501522 (study PRJEB25962, sample SAMEA2042430) | human gut metagenome | biome: human gut; feature: human-associated habitat; material: faeces...
AAATTTTTGCGCCACAAAGTATGGCGCGCATTAAATACAGACGAGGTGGCGGAGCCAAACGCATTTGCCATCACGGCAGCAGTTGCGGCATTCACAAAGGGTGAGCCGTGGCTTGAGGAGCTCAGAAAATATCTCTGGGAAAACCGCAAAACAGTCTGTGACTTCGTGGCAGAAAATCTGCCGCAGATACATGTAGTGGATGCCGATGCGACATACCTCATGTGGCTTGACTGCAGTGCACTCACAGATGATTCTGTGGCATTTACGCAGATGATTCGCGAAAAGACAGGCCTTTATCTGTCGGAGGGAGCTGAGTTTGGAGGCAATGGCCGTTACTTTGTGCGATTGAATATCGCATGCCCGAAGTCAGTGCTTATGAAAGGGCTGGAAAGGTTAAAAAGAGCTCTCGTTTAAGCTGAATATGTACATTTTTTAAAATAAATAAGACCGGTGATCGGCCGGTCTTATCTGGTATAATTAAACATTTATGGCATACAAGATTTAGAAATATATCATGCATACGTTTGTTTTCTGATTCGATAGTTAGTATACACTAACATAAATTAGAAGTCAATAACAAATATGGGATTTTGATATTTTTTTGGATTTTTATAAATCACGTACAAATCAAAAAGAAAAGTTTTGCAAACAATAAAATGTATGTTATAATAATATAACTGAATTAAAACGAACGAAAATAAACTCACGGGGGTATTCGAAATGCGAAACAATGAATCATCAGAAAACTATTTAGAGACCATACTTATTCTCAGCAAGAAGCTTCCTGTGGTACGCTCAGTTGATATAGCAAATGAGCTTGGATATAAGAAATCCAGCGTGAGTATAGCCATGAAAAACCTTAGAGAGAAGAACAATATCACAGTTAGTGATGCAGGCTTTATCACACTCACAGAGTCAGGAAGACAGATAGCAGAGATGATATACGAAAGACATGAGCTTTTGTCAGAGTGTCTTGAGAAGCTTGGTGTTGATAAGGAGATTGCAGCAGAGGACGCATGCCGTATAGAGCATGTCATCAGTCCTGAGAGCTTTGAAGCAATCAAGAAGCATATACATAAGAGCTGATATATGAAACCAGTACCGCAGGGTACTGGTTTTTTAGTGTATCGTTTTTCTTGTATATATGAGAAAAATCATCTATAATAGTGAAGCTGTAATCGTTGCTGGTCATACAGAGACGTAAACAGTAACAAAAATCTGGAAGGGGAAAAGATGAAACAGATATTAAAGTATTTGAAGGAGTACAAAAAGGAATGCATCTGTGCTCCGCTATTTAAGCTGCTCGAGGCATCTTTCGAGCTTATAGTACCGCTTGTCATGGCAGCAATCATTGATAACGGAATCGCGGCTTCGGACAAGCCATATATATGGAAGATGGGAGGTGTGCTGGTGCTGCTTGCGGCAGTTGGTCTGGTAAGCTCGGTCACAGCGCAGTATTTTGCGGCAAAGGCGGCAGTCGGTTTTTCCACAAAGCTTCGCCATATATTGTTTGAAAAGATAGAGTCGCTATCATTCTCAAAGATGGATACAGTGGGCACATCGACACTTATCACGAGGATGACAAGCGATATAAACCAGGTACAGTCAGGAGTTAATCTGGTGCTTCGACTCTTCCTTCGTTCGCCATTTATTGTGTTCGGAGCTATGGCGATGGCTTTTACAGTAAATGTAAGAGCGGCAATGGTTTTTGTAGTTACCATACCTCTGCTTTCAATAGTGGTATTCTCCGTTATGGCTGGCAGCCTTCCGCTTTACAAAAAGGTGCAGAGCTCTCTTGACACAGTGCTTTCACACACCAGAGAGAATTTAGAGGGAACCAGGGTTATAAGAGCTTTCAATAAGCAAAATGATGAGATTGACAGCTTCAACAGTGACAACGAGCTTTTAACCAATATGCAGCAGGTTGTAGGACGAATCTCTGCACTCACCAATCCTCTGACATTTATCATTATAAATATCGCAACAATCGCAGTTATCGTATCAGGCGGCAAACAGGTATACGCAGGAATCCTCACACAGGGTGAGGTTGTGGCACTTGTAAACTATATGTCACAGATACTTGTCGAGCTGATAAAGCTTGCAAATCTCATCGTACAGGTGACAAAGGCAGTGGCATGCGGTAATCGTATAGCGGATGTGCTTTCTATTCCATCAAAGCTTCCTGAGAAAAATCCTAAGCTCATTGGTGCAAAGGATGGCGCACCTGAGGTTGAGTTTGACCATGTCTGCATGACCTATGAGGGAGCGGCCGATGAGACACTTACAGATATAAGCTTTACAGTGCAAAAGGGGCAGACAATCGGAATCATCGGTGGTACAGGCTCAGGAAAATCAAGCCTTGTAAACCTTATTCCGAGGTTTTATGATGCCACAAAGGGCACTATAAGGATTCAGGGAAATGATATAAATGACTACGATGCAGTGCAGCTTCGAGATAAAATCGGTGTTGTAATGCAAAAGGCAGTGCTTTTTGCAGGAACGATAGCCGATAACCTGCGCTGGGGCAAAAATGATGCCACAGAGGAGGAAATGTGGAGGGCGCTTGATATAGCACAGGCCACAGAGGTTGTAAAGGGCAAAGAGGGAGGCCTTGACTACATGATAGAGCAGGGCGGCAAGAACCTATCAGGCGGTCAGAAGCAGCGTCTTACAATTGCCAGAGCGGTTGTAAAGGATCCTGACATACTGATACTAGACGACAGTGCATCGGCACTTGATTTTGCTACAGATGCGAGCCTTCGCGCGGCATTAAAGGGCATGCATGGTGACAAGACAATATTTATCGTGTCACAGCGTACCTCATCTATCCAGTTTGCGGACAATATCATAGTACTCGACGACGGACAGATGGTTGGCTTCGGACCTCATGAGAAGCTGCTTGAGACATGCGAGACATACAAAGAGATATATGATTCACAGTTTAAAAAAGAGTCGGATATGACCAGACAAAAGGAGGTGTAGAGTATGGCTATGGATAATGCGAAGATGAATAAAGCAGGCACAATCCGCAAGGTATTAAGCTACATGAAGAGATATATTCCTTTGCTTGTAATTTCACTTGCCCTGTCTGTTGTTACAGTGGCGCTTACGCTCTATTTTCCAATTCTCACAGGACGCGCAATTGATTTGATTGTAGGAAAAGGAAAGGTTGATTTTACGGCTATGACAGCCATCCTCACAAGAGCAGCAATAATAGTAGTCATAGCGGCAGCAGCCCAGTGGCTTACAAATATCTGCAACAACAGGATGACCTACAACATAGTGAGGGATATAAGGCGTGATGCATTTTTAAATATTGAGAAAATGCCGCTGTCCTATATTGACAGTCCGGTTTACGTCAGCAAGGACAACCGCTATTTTCAGGACAAGTATCAGGGAATTCCGATGAAAGGTTATTCGGCGCTGATTGCCGAAATGCTCGACCATCCGAAGATTAAGGTTTTGCTGAACACGGATTATGCTTCGCTTGAGAACAAGGAAAGCTTTGAGAGGGTGTTTTACAGCGGGCCGATTGACGAATATTTCGGTTATGAGCTCGGCGAACTGCCCTACCGCAGCCTGCGTTTTGACTTTGTCGAATACGAGCGGGAGCATTTTCAGTCCAATTCGGTCATTAACTATCCGGAAAACCACGATTTTACGCGTATCGGCGAATATAAGTACTTTTTGAACGACAAGTCGGAAAATACGGTGGTTTCGTTTGAGTATCCGGAGGCTTTTGAACGCGGCAGAAACGACCGTTATTATCCGATTGTCCGCGACGAGAACCAGAATTTGTACAACCGTTATCTGGAAAAGGCGAAAGAGCTCAAAAACGTTTATTTTCTGGGACGGCTGGGCGATTATAAGTATTATGACATGGACAAGGCAGTAAACCGCGCTCTGGCTTTGTTTGACGAGGTTTTTGCCAAAAAGGAGAAAAATAATGCAGCCTGATATTTCGGTTGTGGTTCCGATTTACGGGGTGGAAAAGTATCTGAAGCAGTGCGTGGACAGCATTCTGAATCAGACTTTCAAAAACATGGAAGTCATTTTGGTAGACGACGGTTCCCGGGACCGTTGTCCGCAGATGGTTGACGAATATGCGGCGCAGGACGCGCGCGTCGTGGCAATTCATCAGCCAAACGGCGGCTACGGAAAAGCAGTAAACGCCGGAATCGCCCGGGCACGGGGAAAATATATCGGGATTATTGAATCTGACGACTGGATTGCGCCGGACATGTATGAGAAACTCTTTGCGCAGGCGGAGAAAACCGGTGCCGAAATTACCAAGGGCAATTTTTACTGGGTAACAAATTCGGCGAAGGGCGAGATGTTTTTGTTCAAGCCCTGGACGGAGCTGGCCAAACGCGGCGAAGTGTTTACGCTTGAAGAAAAGCCGAATTTGTTCATGGATCATTCTTCCCTGTGGTCGGCGCTGTATCGGCGGGATTTTTTGGAAAAGCACCATATCCGTTTTCAGGAATCGGCGGAAGCCTGCTATCAGGACTGGCCGTTCTGTGCCGACGTCTATTCAGCAGCCGGGAGCATTACCATGCTGCCTGAGCCTTTCGTTTATTACCGCAACGACACCGACAACACCAATTCATCGTCGCAGGTCAGAAGCCGCAAGCTGATTAAAATTATTCATCAGGCTTTGTGCGCCCGTGATATTCTGATTGCCAACAAGGCATACGGGCAGGGAGTCAGGGAAGCCTGGAGCAAACAGGCTTATGTTGCTTCGCGTTCGTTTTTTGACAAGATTGCCGACGAGTACAAGGAAGAAATGTTTGCCGAAATGGTCAAACTGTATAGGGTTATACTCGGCGACGGTCTGGAATACAAAAACTTTACCCGGGACGAAATAAAGTACATGATAACGGCGGCCGGGTGCCGGGCGTATCATGAACATCGCGGGCTTTTTCCCGAGTTGTACAAAATTACGGAAATCAGGAAAATCAGTTTGTTCGGAATTATTCCGTTTCTTACGCTGCGCTCCAAGAAAGACAAAACCTGGATTAAGCTGTTTAATCTTTTGCCTTTGCTGACGCTGAAACGGTAGGAAAGCTATGAATTCAGGCGGAACGGGCGATTTGTACGAAAAATATGCGGATGCCGTTTATCTGCCGTCCAAAGTCCGTTTGGAGAGTTGTACGCTCTGTCAGCTGGAGTGCAAATGCTGTTATATGCGTAACGATGTTAATACGGTTGGCATCGGCTATCTCAGGTTTGCCGATTTTATGCGCTTTGTGGATCGGCATCCGTATGTTAAGGAGATTGAGATTTCCAACAGCGGGGAAATTTTTCTGAATAAGGATTTGCCTGCAATCATGGAATATGCCTTTCATAAACGTGTGGCGCTGACGGCCTGGAGCGGCGCAAATTTTAACAATGTTTCCGATGAGGCGCTGGATGCTCTGGTTCGTTTTCGGTTCAAGGGACTGACGCTGTCGATTGACGGCGCTACGCAGGCCGCCTATGAAAAATACCGGGTCGGCGGTTGTCTGGACAGGGTTTTTGAAAACGTAAAGAAACTGAATGAACTCAAGCGAAAATACAACAGTCCGTATCCGAGGCTTTCGTGGCAGTTTATTATTTTCGGGCATAATGAAGAGGAAATTCCTCTGGTAAAGAAAATGGCGCTGGAGCTTGGTTTTTCAAATGTGTTTTTTAAGCTGAACTATGACGGAAATTTTTCGCCGGTTGAAGACGTCGAGTTTGTCAAAAGGGAAACAGGGCTTAAATATGTGTCGCGTGCCGAATATCTGGAGCATGAAGGAAAGTCATACAGCCGGAGCATGTGCATGGCTTTGTGGAAAGCGCCGGCCATAAACTGGGACGGACGTCTGCTCGGCTGCTGCAATATGTATAAGGACGATTTCGGAGTTAATGTTTTTGAATGCGGACTGGAAAAAGCGCTCGGTTCGCGCCGGTTCAGAGAGGCGCAGAAAATGCTGCTTAACTTCGGGCCGGAAACGGACAACCCCTGTGTGAACTGCCAACGTTACAAAATCATGAAGGAAACCAAGTCTTATTTGACTCTTGAAGAGATTGAGGCGTATAAAAAATGAGACCGTTTTACAGAATCAAGCGAATGAAGCATACGGTTTTTGTCGTACTTGGGCTTAAAATCAGCATTCGCAACAAATCGGCTCCCGATTATGATTTTATCATGACCGGGCGTGAGCGCAAATGTTTTGAAAAATATGTGCTGAAAAGCCGGAATTATCTGGAGTTCGGCATGGGCGGCAGCACGATTTTTTATTTGCGCAATTCGGGCGGAAAAGTGTGCAGCGTGGAGGCCAACAGCCGCTGGCTTGAGTTCTTGCGCCGGAAAAACGTGATTGCCAAAGCCGAAGCCTGCGGCCGCCTTAAAATCTGCCAGGCCGATATCGGTCCGCTCGGAGAATGCGGATATCCGGTCAACGAAAGTGCGCGTGAAAAGTTTCCGGATTATTCGCAGGCGGTTTTCAGGCAGACGGCGCAAAAATTTGACCTGATACTGGCCGACGGGCGTTTCCGGGTTGCCTGCGTGTTGGCTTCGATTATTCATCAGCGCGGGAACAATCCGCTCATCGCCGTCCATGACTTCCGGTTCCGCGGGAAATATCATCCGATAGTGAAATATCTGGACAAGGTTGAGAGGGCGGACAGTTTGTGCGTTTTTCGGATTAAAAAAGACATTAATGCGGAAGAACTCCTTGCCGATTATGAAAAATACAAATATAATTTCGAATAGTCAGTCGTTTGAAGAAAGATAAGATGAACATTTTCAAGAAACTCAGCGATAAAATCAATTCTCTTTATGCCGTGCAGAACTACCGGAAGATTCTGCCGTATGTGCGCCCTTACTGGATAAGGGCGCTGCTGGCCGTGCTGATTACCATTCCCATCGGTTCGATGGACGCGGTAATCGCCTGGTCGCTGAAACCGTATATGGATGTGGTAATGGTGGAAAAAAGTACGTCGTCGACGGCGTATATTCCGATTTTGATTATTCTTTTCAGCCTGTTGCAGAGTCTGCTCAACTATGCGGCGACTTATATGAATACCTGGGTCGGGCGCAAAATAGCCAATGATGTGAAGACAGACCTGTTTGACAAGCTGATGACTTATGACGCCGCGTATTTTGACAAGACGAACTCGGGCGACGTGCTGTTCCGGTTTAACAATGACGTCGATTTGGCCTGCAACGGGCTGTTATCCAATCTCAAACTGTTTACGACCCGCGTTTTTTCGTCTTTGTCGCTGATTGCCGTGTTGTTTTACAATTCATGGCAGCTGGCGATTGTGGCGGTTATCGTGCTGTTCGGCGCGTTGTACCCGCTGACGACGGTGCGTCGCAAAATTAAGTCGGTTATGGACAAGACGATTTTTTCGGGTGCCGCGGTCATGAAATATTACAACGAAACTTTCAGCGGCAACCGCATTATTACTTCTTACAACCTGTATCAATATCAGGGACAGCGTTTTCGCGAGACGCTGCGTTCCGTGTTCAAGCTCGGAATTAAGATGATTCAGCGGACGGGAATGATGTCGCCGCTGATGCACTTTATCGTTTCGCTGGGCATTGCCTGCGTTATCTGGCTGGGCAGTTATCTGATTGTGACGCACCAGATTTCGGCGGGAAATTTCGTATCATTCATTACGGCGCTGGTTATGCTGTACAACCCGATTAAGTCCATCGGCAACAATTATAACAATGTGCAGATGGCGTTAATGGCAATGGAGCGCGTATTCGGGCTGCTGGAGAGTTCGCCGCGGATTGTGAGCAAGCCGGATGCGAAAAAACTGGATAAAATTAAAAAGGGCATAGAATATAAAGACGTCTGTTTCGAATATGTGAAGGGCAAACCGGTCTTGAAACACATCAATCTGGCGGTTAAGGTCGGACAGACGATTGCGCTGGTGGGCAACTCGGGCGGCGGCAAAACGACACTGGTCAACCTTCTTCCGCGTTTCTACGACATTACTTCCGGTTCGCTGACGATTGACGGCATTGACGTTCGCGATTTGGAACTTAATTCGCTGCGGGACAAGATTGCCGTCGTTTTTCAGGATAATTTTCTGTTTGACGGTTCTATCCGGGAAAACATTCTGCTCGGCGACGAGACGGCAACGCAGGCGCAGATTGACGCAGCGGTAAAAAGCGCCTGTCTGGAAGAGTTTATCCGTTCGCTTGATCAGGGGTTGGACACACAAATCGGCGAGCGCGGCGTATTGCTTTCCGGCGGACAGAAACAGCGGATTGCAATAGCGCGGGCATTTATCAAAAATGCGCCGATTGTCGTATTGGATGAGGCAACGTCGGCTCTGGACAACAAATCGGAAGCCGTGGTTCAGGAAGCGATTGACAATCTGATGAAAGACCGCACGGTGTTTATTATTGCGCACAGGCTGTCGACGGTTCGCAACGCGGACAAAATCGTGGTAGTAAATTACGGTGAGATCGTCGAAACCGGCAGTCATGACGAACTGATGGCAAAAGAAGGAAGCATTTACGCTTCTTTGTACCGGACGCAGTTGAAATAAAAAAAGGCCGTTGTTACGGCCTTTTTTTATTTCAGTGCAGTCTGATCTGCGTATTGGTGCAGTTTTCGTTGGAAACCGTTCCCATAAAGGCGTTCATGTGCAGCTGGCATTTTTCGACGATGAGGCCGTTGTTGCCGTCGGACGAAATCGAAGTGACGAAAGGTCCGGCGTTGGTGCAGGCCGAAAGCCCAAGCGCAAGCAGCGCGGCGGCAATAAGTTTTTTCATTTTGCAGTCTCCGATAGTTCAAGTTCATTTTTCGGATAACACAGATTTTGTTTTTTTGCAATTTAAAAAGAAAGTCGAGCTTAAAAGCCGTGTCGCAAAGTTTTATATATTGACGGTGTTATTCTTGCAGACAAGGAGGAACTATGAAATATGTAAAACCGGAGCGGCTGACCGAGCAGTCGCTGATTCTGGACGTGCGGACGCCGGATGAAATCAGGGAAGAGGCGTTGTCGCTGCCTTTTTTTAACGAAGAGCTGAGCAAACTTAATCCCAGAGACTTTGTTTATGAGCATAATCTGGACGGCAGCAAAACGCTGAATATCATTTGCCATTCCGGATCACGTTCGCAGCGGGCGGCCGAGCTGTTTGAGAAAAACGGCTTTTTCAACGTGGCGGTTGTCGACGGCGGTTTGGTCGAAGCCGAACGGGAAGGGCTGCGCATTGTCCGCCATTGAATTTAAAAAGGCAAAGCCCTCATAAATGAGGGCTTTGTTTAGGGTTAATAATTTTTTTTACTGTCTGATTTGAGCGCAAAGAGCCTGATAGTCAACCGGCTGGTCACTGCTGCAAACCAAAGTCATCGGCGTGCTGAAGATTTTTTCTGCAGCTTCGCGGATGTTGCGGGCGGAAACTTCAGGAATTGCGAACATCAGTTCCTGAATGTCGAACATTTCGCCTTGCGAGAAAATCTGCCAGCTGACCTCACGGCTGCGGGCAATCTCGGAACCGAACATTTCCATGTAACCGGTCATTGCCAGATTGCGCGAGCGTTCCATGCGGCGCGGGCTGGCCTTTTCGGTTTTGATGCGAATGATGTTTCGGCAGACGGTGTCGAGAATTTCGCCAATGTTTTTCTGCTGAGTCTTAATTGATATCTGCAGTGTGCGGCGGCCATAGTAGCCGGCAATGCGGACGTCGCTTAAAACGTCGCTGCCGATGAAAGAGCGTTCCAGACGGCCGTTCAACAGTTTGATAAGCACGGCAAGCTCGGCGTTGCGGATGCCGGAGATATCAAAACCGAAGTAGAACAACGACTGCTGCTGTGCGGGAATCGTTGCGAAACCACCGGTATAGATGTCTTTCTGCACTTTGTTTTTCTTGCCTTTCGGCAGGTCGACAAAGGCTTTTTCGGCACGAGCGGCAATTTCGTCCGCATTGATGTTTCCGCCAACCAGGAGCGCCATGTTGTGCGTTACGTAGAACTGTTTGGCAAAAGCCTGCAGGTCTTCGTTGGTGAAACGGGATACCGAGTTTATGTAGCCTTCCATGTCCCAGTTGATGTCTGCAACACCGTAAGCGGTGTGTTTGTAGAGCAGCTTCAGCTGGCGGCGCGGAATCGGGAACATATCTTTCGTGTGCTGGATAATGTCGGCTTTGGCAGCTTCGATTTCCTTGTCAGAGAAAGAAGTTTTGGTTACCATTTCGGCCAGAGCGGCAATGGCGTCGGGCACTTTTTCAACGGGTACTTCCAGATAGTAGTAGGTCATTGTGCCGGCGTAATCTGCGATTATGCCTTTGGTACGACTGAGGAGCAGCTTTTCAAAAAGCGCCGAGATACCAAGATTTTCTTTGGTCTCGTGATTGTGTCCTACACCTACTGCCAAGCAGAAGTTTACATTTTTTTCGCGTGGAGTGCTGAGATGTGTAATCAGAGTGACTCCATTTTCCAATTTAATTTTAGATTCCATAAAATATTTAAATTAATATGTTAAACACGGGTAATGTTGTAGTTCCGGAAAAAGTTTTTGTCAAGGCTTATTGGAGGGAAAGTTTCGAAAATATGTTGAATTTGACAAAAAATAGTTGCGGAGCGGAAAGAAAAAGGGTAAAAGTTTCGCGGTAAAATTAAACTGATAGATTGATTATGGTAAAAAAAATTATTGTGTGCAGCCGCAGTCAGGAAAAAACGGCTGAGGCTGAAGAAGTGTTGAAAAAATTCGGAATCGAGGTTATTTCGGTTGAAAACGCGGAAATCGGAAATTTGAACGAAATCAGAGAGGCCGCCAAAAATATAGGCGCTCTGGTTGCTTTGGAAGTTGCCAATCTGACCGGAGAATGCTGCATTTGCGACGACTGTATGCTGGCCGTGAACGCATTGGGCGGACGTCCGGGGTTTGCCGCCAATGTTTTAACCGGTGACAGAACTTCGGACGAGGCCATGGATGATATTCTGCTGGCACTGAAACAGAAGTCGGAAGGCGAGCGCAACGCGTTGATGACCTGTGTTCTGGTTTTTGCCCGTCCTTCCGGCGGAGACAAAAAACAGGAGGCGGAGATGTTTTTGGGCGAAGTCCGCGGAAGCATTGCGCCTGATAGGTGTTCGGAAGCGGGATGCGACTTTGAACGGATATTTATGCCGGAGGGATATGGCCTGACACTGGCGCAGTTTCCGATTGAGGAAAAAAACAATATTTCCCATGTCGGAAAAGCGCTGTACAAACTGGCCGCTTATTTGGTGCACGAATAGACGGACCGGTTCCGGAAAGCAAAGGGGTTCTTTTATGAACCTCTTTTTTTGTGCCGGTTGACAGCCGCGGCGGATTAATTTAGATTAGCCGTATAAGCAAAGGAGCCTGAAATGCCTGATTTTGAAATAGAAGACAGTCTGAACTGCATGGTGGCCGGCGTCGACGAAGCGGGGCGGGGGCCGTGGGCCGGACCGGTGGTGGCCGGAGCCGTGATTATCCGTGACCGGAATCTTGGCGACGAATTGCTGAAGGGTTTGGACGACTCCAAAAAGATTTCGGCCAAAAAACGCGAGCTGTTGTATGAAAAACTGCGGGAAGAGGAGAAAAACGGCCGTCTGTTTATCGGCATCGGACAGGCAAGTGCCGAGGAAATTGACCGCTGCAACATTCTTCAGGCCACTTTTGCAGCCATGAAAAGAGCCGTTGAAGCATTGAAGGAAAAACCGGAATTTGCGATTATTGACGGCAATCAGACGCCGAAGGATTTTCCCTGCCGCACCCAAACCGTTGTCAAAGGTGATGCGCGCTGCATGTCAATCGCCGCCGCGTCAATCGCCGCCAAGGTTTATCGTGACCGCCTGATGCGGGAGCTGGCGCAGAAATATCCCTATTATGCTTTTGAAAAAAATGCCGGTTATGGTACGAAAGCGCATATTGACGGGCTGAAACGGCACGGTGTGACTCCCGAGCACCGCAAGTCGTATCGTCCGATTCAGGAATTTTTGCGTTCCGCTTAAAGAAAAATTGACAAAATTGTAAAAACAGGCAATAATTCGGTTACTTAAAACCGAATTATTTACTTTTTAAAAATTAACATATTATGACGAATGCAGAATTAGTTCGAGCCCTGAATCAGATTCATCTCGAAGCCAGTGTTGTCGAAACTCTGTTATGCCAGTACAGAGCGGTTGCGGACGAAGCCAACATAAGAGTCTTGGCGAGTGTTCTGGCGGAAGCCTGTCCGGGTATGAGTTTTGACGATTTCAGCGAACAATGGTGTCTGGAGAAACTCGGCGCCCTGTTGGACGATTATGTCGGAGTATGCCGGAAGGTAAGACGTTCGCCGACGGCCGTAAAACCCAATCCGCCGATGTTTCCGGTGTTGTTTAACGTTTTGCTGCGCAGTTCTTACAAATATCTGTCGCAGAACGAAACGGAAAAGATGATGACGGAAACAGCCAAAATGATGGCGGCGGCTGACAAGTTTTTGACGGAAGACACTTTTCTCGACTTTATCTACTGGTTTGAAGCGCTTAATTTTGACAAGCCCTGGGAGGCGGCGGCAAAAATTCCGCGAGTGATAAAAATGGCGGAAGAGGAAATGGCCGCCGAAACGCATAAGCATCTGGGATTTTTCAAAAACGGCGGCGGACTTCCCGAAGCCTGATGTTTAACTTTTTAACATGTTGAATTATGGATAAACAGGAGATGGTTAAGGCTCTTAACCGGATTTATCTGGTTTTGGAGCTTTCCGAAAGCGTTCATGCCCAGATAGAGCATGGCGACGACTGGGAGAACAAGGCGCTGATGCGGGAAAGCATCCTGACGCTTATGGGACAGCGGCTTGATGACGAAAAACGCGAGCGGCAGCGGACGGACAGCAGAGAGTTTTCGATTTGGAACTATTCGATTATGTACCAATGCATCAGTCACTTCAAGGATATCTGTTCATGGATACTGATGAATCCGACTTTGACCGAAGAATATCCGCCGGTTTTCGGGCATTTGTTCGGGCTGGTAAGCAAAATCGAAAGCCTGTATCTGGACGGAATTACGGCAGCGCGGGAAGTTGCCGACGTGCTGATTGTCTGGGACGAGAAAATCCCCGACAAGGACTTGGAAGAAATGGCCGGCATTTTTCTGATTGAGAACAAATGTATCGGACAGTTGCGGAAGATACCACGGCTGAAAGCTTTGTTTGACGAAGCGGAGGCGGCGCTGATGCCTTCCGACGACGAACTGATGAGGGTTCTGACGGGCTTTGCCGGAAAACTTCCGTCGGCCTGAATGCGAATTTGCAGCGGCTCCGCATAGTCAATGCGGAGCCGCTGCGGCGTTTAAATATATTTTGCCTGAAAAAATAAAAGCTTACCGAAAGGAGCAGATTCCCGGGAGTTTTTTTTGATTCCCGTTAATAAATTTATAACCATCTGTCTATCATACTGGCTGCAGAGTGATAATGTAACCTTAGAAAAGCGGTTTTAACATGAGCAGTATCCAGACAAAGACTATTCTTAATACGATTATCAACGACGACTGTATTAAAGTTATGAATCAGATGGAAGAAGGTTCTGTTGATCTGATTTTTGCCGATCCGCCGTATAACCTGCAGCTCGGCGATGCTCTGACCCGTCCGGACAACAGCAATGTCAGCGGCGTTTATGAAGAATGGGACAGTTTTGAAAGCCTGGCTGCCTATGACCGTTATACCCGCGAGTGGATGACGGCTGCGCGTCGTATTCTGAAAGACGACGGCGCCATCTGGGTCATCGGTTCTTACCACAATATTTTCCGTGTCGGGTACATCTTGCAGGATTTGGGTTTCTGGATTTTGAACGACATTATCTGGAACAAGACAAATCCGATGCCGAATTTTAAGGGAACGCGTTTTACCAATGCTCATGAAACCCTGATTTGGGCGGTTAAAAACCCGAAATCGAAATATACCTTTAACTATGAGGCGATGAAAGCGCTGAACGAAGACACGCAGATGCGCAGCGACTGGCAGATTCCGCTTTGCACGGGAAAAGAGCGCCTGAAAGGCGAAGACGGCGGCAAGCTGCATCCGACCCAAAAGCCGGAAGCTTTGCTTTATCGCGTGATTATGGCTTCTTCTAATGTCGGCGACGTGGTACTGGATCCGTTTTTCGGAACGGGGACGACCGGCGCCGTGGCCAAAAAGCTCGGCCGCAATTTTATCGGCATTGAAAAGGACAAGCATTATGTCAAAGGCGCACAGGCACGTATTGATGCCGTGGAGCGCGTCGAAAACGAGCTTTGTCTTGAGTTCAGTTCCAAAAAGCGTCAGCCGCGCATTCCGTTCGGCGCGGTTGTCGAGCGCGGTTTGCTCAACCCCGGCGACATTTTGTACGATGCGGGGCGGAAGCATTGTGCTGCGGTTCGTTCCGACGGTACAATCAAAAGCGAAAAAATGGAAGGCTCCATTCATCAGGTCGGTGCCGCGGCTCAGAATGCGCCGGCATGCAACGGCTGGGTCTACTGGTATTTTGAAGACCGCGAAAAAGGTCTGGTCTGTATTGACGAACTGCGCAATCAGGTGCGGTTGGAAATTTACGGCGAATGACTTTGTTCTTCAATGCTTTGAAACCCGGCGGCAGCGCCGGGCTTTTTTGTTAAAAAAATCCGATAAAATTATTGTGCCGGAAGAATTTATGGTTTATATTTTTACGAAATGCGGAATTTTACGAAGAATTGAACAATATTAATGCAAAAATGGTACAAAAAAAACAATAACAGATCCGGAAATGTTCCAGTTTCGAACAAAGGCGCTTCTCAGGCGCAGAAAAATTTTGCCGCCATCGACTTGGGAACCAATTCCTGCCGGCTGGTAATTGCCAGTCCGACCCCGGCTTCTTTCCGCATCGTCGAGACTTTTTCTAAAATTACGCGGTTGGGCGAGGGCATCATCAATGACAACGAATTGTCGCGTCCGGCCATGCGTCGGACAATCAATGCGCTGAAGGTTTGTGCCGGCGTTATTGAGGAATATGCGCCGATTTACCGCTCTCGTTTCGTGGCGACTGCCTTTATCCTATTACCGCCCAAAAA
>ENA-OPDU01000210-OPDU01000210.1-human-gut-metagenome-genome-assembly--contig:-NODE-210-length-14762-cov-2.894268_pt1 | contig 14762 bp, 18 predicted proteins | sample MGYA00241294_ERZ501522 | MGnify/ENA primary metagenome ERZ501522 (study PRJEB25962, sample SAMEA2042430) | human gut metagenome | biome: human gut; feature: human-associated habitat; material: faeces...
ATGCATGGCAAAAATAAGCATATCAAAGCATTCTTTCGGTGTACTATTCGGTGTACCTGATCTCCTTCAATGTCAGGTACACCTATTAAGTGAATAATTCGCTGTTTATCAGTGTTTTGCATCTTGACTTGTTGCTCTTGGAAATTTAGTTTTGTGATTAAAAAACAAGTAAGATGGAAAGAACAACATTTTGTCTATTGTTCTACATTCGTAGGACGAAATTGAATCGGAACGGTGAGGCTCCGATAATGATGAGAATTACAGTGAATGGAGTCCGGGTTGACGCTTCAGTGAAGAAAACAATTCTTCCGGAATTCTGGAGTGTGGCAAAAGGAAAGGCTCTGGAAAAGAAGCGTGAGTACAAAGAACTGAATCTGTATCTTGATTCTATCCGTTTGAGGATAATGAAAATACAGCGTGAACAGGAAATCGAAGGTGTAGCGGTTTCTGCCGGCAGTGTCCTGGACCGTTTTTGGGGTAAAGATGCCCCCGTACAACGTACTCTGTTTGAGGTTTTCCGTGAACATAATGATAAATGCGCCCAATTGTCCGGTACGGACATGGCGCCTGCAACCGTGCAGCGTTATGAGACATCCTTGAAGCATACTCAGGATTTTGTCTGGGAGACATATCATAAGAAAGATATTCTTTTGGATGAAGTTTCCCGCCAGTTTGTTGAGGATTACGAGTTCTGGCTTAAAACCTCGAAAAAGTGTTGTCATAATACAGCCACCAAGTATCTGAAGAACTTCAAGAAGATTATTCGTATCGCTTTGGCCAAGGGATGGATGAAGAATGATCCGTTTTTGGAAATCAGGTTCTCGTTGGATAAGGTGGAGCCGGACTTCTTGGAAGATTCGGAAATCCGAAAACTGATTTCAAAGGAGATTGATATTCCGCGGCTGGGTCAGGTACGGGACATTTTTGTGTTCTGTTGCTTCACATTTCTTGCACTAATAAATAATCCTCTGATTACAAATGATTTATCATAAGCAACAAATAGAATAGGTAATGATTTAGAAACCACTCAACTTCACCATTCTGCTTGGTATTCCATATCCAAATCCTTATATGCAAAATTAAGGAAATACTTCCAAACGTCCAAATTATATAATGCAAAAATCAGGAAAAAAGGTCCATATATAACTGAACGAATATTAAGATTGAAACCAAAAACGGGAAAGCCGATTTGATTATATTTACCCGACTTTTTCAAATCCGAAAGCCATAATAATTTCACGAAATCAGTCATCCTCATTTCTTGCCGCAAAAATAGTTGTTTTTCCGGCTGATTGCGCAAGGCGGCCCCTGGCAGGGCTGGTTGCCTGTGAAAAAATCTTCCTCTTGCTGACGCAAGAGCGTATTTTTTCACGGCAAGCCTTGCCGCAATCCCCGGAAAACAAACTGGATAGGGCACAAGAAATAAGAATGCCTACCCTGGGGCAGGCGATGTAGAACTCTAAAAAATATGGATTATGGAAACGAACAATGTAGAAAGACGGTTCAATGACTGGTTTACGGTATCTTACAACAGATTGAGGAGCATAGTGCGTAAATATGGAACACTGGACGAGGACAACTTCCATGACACATACCTCTTTGTCAGAAAACAGGTGCTGACCCCCGGAAGGGAAATAACGAACTATGACGCATACTTTATCGGATGCTATAAGAAAGCTCTTCTGACCAAAATCAGACAGGATGGCAAATATGTCCATCCGGAAGAATATTTTTTTCTCCGTTGTGGAGAGGATGCCGATTTTCTGTCCCCGGATGACCTGAACAGTTGCGAAAAACTGGTAAAGGACATTCTAAGTTTTATCAGAAGAAAATTTCCCTATGAAGAGTACAGGATGTTTACCTTACGTTTTTATGAATCCGATTTCTCGTTCAAGATGTTGGGAGAATGTATGGGTATCTCGGCAACGGCAATATCATGCAAGGTACGAACCATCATGGAAACGGTCCGCTCACACAGGAGTTTTTCGTGGAGAAGCCAGATGTTGGTCATCGAAGGATTCCTTTCCTGAACCGAATTGTAAACACTGATAATATAAGATATTTATGGCACTGATAGTATATAACAGAGAGAACTCCCGCCCGCAACAGATCGTTTATCAGGGAAAGCGAACCATCAACATGGACAGCAAGGGGACAGTTTACCTGTCAAAGACCATGTCTATCGAACTGGGTATTCTCGGTGGTGGACGGGTTAATTTCGCACACGATGAGGATACCGGAGAATGGTACATCTGCCATACGACGGACAAGGACGGTTTCGTGGTCTGGAAGGACAGGAGGTGTGCGAGGTTTTCCGCCGGTTTCATTGTGAAAAGAATCATGCTTCAGGCAAAAGTGGAAAGGAAGACGGTACAGTTTATGATAGCCAAATCCCCCATTGAGGTCGGAGGACGCGTCTATTACAAGATTTTGCTTTCAAATCCGATTTTTAAATAGGCATTTTGTGATATGCTTGTACTGGAACATCCGTTTGATTATGTTCCAGTACAGGATAATAAATTTCTGTCAATAAACGAACTCACTTTCTCCATTGTACAGGTCTTTTCGTGACATTTTCCTCGTATATTCCGTTGATTATATCCTCAAACTGCCGAAAATGATCTGCAAGGACATTATTAATAAACATGGGAACAGACATACCTGGTGCTATAACCGGAAGGACATCCGCTATTGTACGGTAAAGAGAGTCGTGGATATAGGTCTGTCGCCTGATACCTGTCATACGCTCAAAAAGAAAACGTTCTCTATATTGGTCAAACTCCATATTTTTTGCATCCGGATTATCTCTACTGTCTTCATTTTCCCCATTCTTCTCTGGAGGATTATGTCTCATCTCTTTTTTAGTCTGGCAAGTTCTTACTTTGTTTTCCAAACTTGAAATGTCACCAATCATAGCCTGCTTTAGGGCTTCTTCGTCCACTTTATATACTTTTCTCTCTTTTGCTGTCATATCTTATATAGGTTTTATAATAAATCGTATTCAATACCGGAACTGTCTAATGGAGGATATACATTTACTTCACTCGTATTTGGTATAGTCACTGTTCATTATTAGAAAGTGCCTTTTCATGATGTTAATGCAAATAGCCAATAAAAGTATAATTAAGGATATCTTTTTTCAGTTTCTTAAAGCAACAAACAAAGGTTCTTTCCTCATGAATTTTATAAATTTGGAGATTAATAATCGATTCCGCTCTATAATCCATATGATATCTGATATTATACAAACATATCTTTCACATTAGCATGCACCATTACATTAGGGAATGCAATATATAAATGCGGCAGGGCATCAAACAGGACAGGATATGTAAAGCAACAATACATCCAGTATCCTATTGTATCATATCATGACAGAAATTACCACATTATATAACACATAATCAAACTTCATATATTGCATCCATACTACACTATATAGCATATATTACTATTATACATACTGTCATTCATCATTGCAATTCATACTGCATTGCGTCATTACAAAACTACACATATTTACTGATATGCAGCTTATTAAATATGTATCTAACATCAGATGTCATCAAATCTCATGAAAGATTTTTTTTCACAACAGAAAAGTACTTATGTTACAACATAAAAAAGAAGTATTTTTTACAGAACCGTTATCTCAAAAGACTCCCAAAACATGGATATTATACGTAAATCCACCGAAGGTGGATTCTCTGTTCAAGCGAACAGAGCAAGTTGTGTTTTCGGCAGCCAGAAATGATTCCGGCTGACGAAAACTACTTGCCGCTCGCCTGACGGCTCGGAAGGGATTTTCCTCCAAAGTCGGAAATCTGTAAAAGGGAAATCTATTTTAATTGACTCCATATTAGTCTGCATCTCTATACAAATGTTTCCAACTAATACTCCGGTAGTAGGGTTAATTTTACATATCAATGTTACGATAAAACCATATTTACATTTTAACCCGTTGCGTGCTTGAACCGTTTGTTTCCAATGAGATTTGAGTATCCATATGTATAAGTTCTATGTCAACTTTTCTATTTACAGAGTCAGTTGTTGATATGGTTTGCTTATGGAACTAATAGGATTTTATAGTTTTCATCTATTTCATACTGAAAACATTCATTCATATTATCAGAATAATAATAGATATGAAAATTATATAGTACAATGTCCTCTCTTTTCATCAATAATGTTATAGTTTTCACAATACAATCTATTTTGTTTTTTAAACCTTCTTTGCTAATAGTACCATTTGATGCGTATATTGTAAGACAATACGAGTATTTTCCCCTGTGTCTATTAAAAAAACTTGCTTTATAAATCTGCCTATCTATTGAATCTATAGGTATATTATACAACACCTTCTTAAAAATACACATCTCACTGACAGCAATAGCTTTATCCTCTTCATGTTGTGCCACGCAAGCAACAGCGAAGAATGAATATGAGAAAATAAAAAAAAGACATACGCTTTTGTATGTTAATTCTTTAAGAACGGCACCAAATTCCATACTGTTCCTCCTTTTGTATAAGCATGATTTAATGCATCTGTATTTTTTACTTCAATATAGTGTTCTGGCAACATTTTTTCTATCATATAAGCACAGGAAGAATCCAAATATGGTCTTCTAAGCATATTCCAAAAATTTTCCCAAAGGACTTTAGCTGAATCGTCTGCGTTTTTATACATTAATACCGGGTCAGGAACTAAGTTTATTTGATATGTAACATGAGGTAAATTCACTTGAAAGTCCTTGTTGTCCGCAGCAGAAAAATGCAAAACATATTCTATTTCTAAATCATGATATTTCCATGCTGAAATCATTCCTTCAGCATGTGCACCTCCCATGCTATGACTAATAATGAATATCTTCTTCATTTGAAGTCCTTCATCATTAATCACATTATGAGTTAGTAATTCTGTTTTGAGTAATTCTTCCGCTTCATCCCATCCAGCATTAAAACGTGTTTTGCCTGATGAATTCCAAACATTACTTCCATCAATAAAAAGAGGAGTAATGCCGCTTCGGAGAATGTGTATATTTGTCCACTGTTTATATTTTTTAATCAAAAAGTTATAGGTATTATTTATAAACATGCTTTCCCAATAGCCTTTCTTATTTTTAGTGCCAATGATATTTTCAGCTATCATTTTCTTTAGGGGTTCTGCAAATGAATCGGACTTTCCAGTATTCCAATATCCATTCACAAAAACTACAATAGCCTCAGTTCTAATTTGTGTTTTTACACTAACATTAATCGTTTCAGCTTGTAAATAAGGCATTACGGTTATTTCCTTGTTAGCCCATTCTTCCTTGATTCGCAACTCGAAGCTTTCTCCTTGTTCTTTTCTATATTCTTTCACTCCATCAATAAGAAGCACCCATTTTACACGTTTACGGTCACTTTTATTTACATTGGACAAATTATATCCAGTAACCTCATATCTCACCTTTTCATTAGGCAACGCACTATCTTTTCCCATTACAGAAGTAACCAGTACAATAGGTTTTGGCGGTTCTAAAATAGCCTTCGGGGGTATTGATACTTTTTCCTCCTCCTTATATTCCTCCCACCAAAATCCGTAAGTAGTATCAACCCTTCTATCCAATTTGACTGTTCTATTAATGTCCAATCGTGTAGGGGAAATCAGGAAACGGGTTATCATTGGAAGGCTTGCATCTGCACTCATACCCTCTTCATAATAGTAAAGGTAGGCTTCATCAAAAGCGATTTCACGAAACATCGCATCGTTTATGTTGTGCCGTATTTTCCCTCTGACAGGAAGTGGCTCGGAGCGTAAGAAGAAACAGAGATAGGGCTTTCCCATATCAGCAAGCATCATTTCCAAAATTTCGCTGCCTTCGTCTGCTTCCATTACCACATATATATCCCCACCCAATATTCCTGTAGTGGGCATTCCTCTATAATCTGTGTTACGGTTAAATCCGTATTCATACCCTAATATATTGCGCTTGTAACCGTTTATTTCCAAAGTAATTTGAGTACTCATAGGCATTGTTTTATATGTTTGGAATTGATATTACCAAATATAATAAAAAATGAGAGAATGTATCTATTGTTTGCATGTTTTTTGCCTATTATATGTTTAGAAACATGACTTATATATTTGATTATCTGTTAAATGTATATCTTTGTGCCAATAAATTTTGGAATATCCCTATTTTTTTCTTACTTGCATCTTGGAACTTTAAATATATTATTATGGCAGCATATAAAACAATAATGAGAACAGGCAGTGTCTATAATACAAACTCTGACGGTTCTCCTGTTTTCACGGATATCTTTGAAGTAGAAAGCATGGAATACTCTTTTGACAGAGGCATCAGCGATAACGGCAAACCTTCCACTCCTATCGTTGGCGGTATGGCTACTGTAGCATTCAGGGGATTTCCTCCCCAATATCTCCATAAATGGATTCTTAAAAGTGAAGAAAGATTGAATGTACAGCTCGAAGTATTGAACCTTTCGGAAGAAAGTATACCGGAAGAGACATTACAATTGCTCAATGCGGCATGTATTTCAATGAAGTTTTCTTATGAAGGGCTCGGTGAACAAGGTCTTGTCACAACCATACTCACATTGCAGGGGGAAGATGTTACATTAGGTTCGGACACGCTGTATTATGAATGGCAGGAAAGCCGGGACAAACCGCAACGGACAGCATCTATATTCGTCTCAACATTTAATGCAAGCAAAGCAATTCCCATTGTTGTTGATCCATGCATCAAGGCATTTATGGAGATTGACGAGGACAGTGCACAGAAGCCGTATAGCCTGGATTCTTTCTCCATAGAATTTATGCAACGTGTGGATCATAAAGGAGAACCCGCCTGGGAAGAGAAAGGAGGCCTGTTCTCCATATCACTGAACCGTCCTTCAAATCATCTGCTTAACCATTGGGCAATGTATAAGTACAAGCAGAAACATTCCGGCAACATAATTTTCAGGAATCCTGACGGGCTGTCCAGCGCAGTCCTTTCCATCCGTTTTGAGAATGCATATTGTATAAGCTATAAAAAATCCGTATCGGCCGCAACCGATGGAATCCTTCTGGAAATGATTATCACACCGGAGTTCTTGAAGTTCGGGAATATGGATTTTAATAATGGTAAATGGGCTGAAGATTGATATGGAACACAAGAATACAAATGACAAGAATGAATACCATTTCCAGCTGCCGGAAGTGGTAGTGAAAGGTAAAATGCCGGGATGGATGCGCAGGCAATTGGGAATGGTGCTTCACCGGAATCCTGCATTGTTTAGAAAATGCATGAAAAATGCCACTTCAGTAGAGGAAGAACAGTTTTATTTCAATCTGGCTTTCAATGCGGCAAGAGAAGAAGCAGGACAACAGTTTGTTCAGGCATCTTTGATGGTAGCAGGCGTTATCTCTGCCATATCCACGGCTGGTGCATCATTTGCCACTGCAACTTCATTTGGACGTCAGGCTGCATTGCTTGGACGTGGAGCTTTGTTAAAAGGAAGTACATATGCAGGTAGAATTGCTTCTTCCATAGAGGCAGCTTCGTTGAGAGGTGGAATGGCTGTTCAAAATACAATAATGCGTTCTGCCACACATTTAAGAACACTTAGTAATATTACAGGCAGGATGCTTTATCCAAAAGGCTTGAGTTTTGATACGATGTTATTAATGGGAGCAAGTGATTTAAGTTTTCAATTCGGAAGTAAGTTTGCTTATAATTATTTTTATTGGGGAAAAAACTGGAAAGAATCTGGGATAGATGCAATACAAAAAGTGAATATTACAAGTGTTCTTTCATCTTCTTTAGGTTTACCTTTAAGTATAAATGCTGCTATGTCTGCTGCTTTTGATTTGAAAATAAGTGAACAGAGAACTATATTTGATTCTATCTCTACTACGGATTTTTTGATAAATTATATAGGTAATTTTACATTTGGGAAAGCTATGGATAATGTATCATCAAAGTTTTTTCAAAATATGTTTCAAAATAAAAAATTTTATATTCCATATATAACAGAAAAAGAAATACAACAAATCAATAGGAGTCTACATAAGTGGGGAGATGGTACCATGAATCAAATGGAAAAAGGAATGATATCAATCTATCAAGTATGGTACGAAGAACAAATAGATTCTATATTAAAATTCAATTTACGTAAAACTAATATAAAAATCGATGAAGAATAAAAAAAGGATTTTTATCCGCATAGTATCAATAATAATATTATCATCATTGCCCATAATATATCTTATGAATGAATTGTACTTTTTTAGTGAAAGTAACAAACGCTATACTATTGGTGTATATTGTAAAGATGGATTTATAATAAATTCGAGTACGAGTAGAGAAAAAGGATTTGTTTATTATGTTGATAACGTTAAACATATTGCAACAACAAGCAAATACAATAATGTAAATTTTTCCCCTACACGTACATTGATAGTGTTTTCATGTGTATTCCCAGGTAATGCGTATGTATTAACTTGTACTATACCTAAATGGGTATTATCCCCACCCAAAGACGGATGGAAACAGTTCCCTCCCGACATAAACTGGAAAGGTGCGGAGCTTGATACAGCCTATATGAAAAAGATGGATATAGCAATCCCCGAATAAGATAAATGAAAAACAGGACGCTTATGAGAAAGATATTGTTGTCATTACTGTTGTTTTCTCTCTGTGGAAGTATGATTTTCGCACAGGAGCCACTGGAGATTAATGATGTGGAACGGGTGCCATTGGGGAATCTTACATACCAATGGCGGAACATATATGACCGTACCCCTCTACACGGAAAATGCCGGATTATATTAAGTTACAGCTCATATCTCATAGCTAACTTCAACAAGGACGGTATCCTTGACGGAGCATACGAGGAATATGAGGACAACCGTCTATTCAAGAAGCTGACCTATGTAAAAGGCAGGGCGAAAGGAAAAGGATACGAGTACTATTATGACGGAAGTCTATTGAAAGAGTATTCCTATAACGAGCAAGGCAAACTGGACGACGGTATAATGGTGGAGTACGGTCATGCAAGAAGAACGGAACGAGACTACAAGAACGGGAAGATTGACGGACAGGAACGGATATTCGACAGTAACGGAAACCTGATTACCTTCGTCTCGTACAGTAACGATATGCGGCACGGTCCTTTCCGCATCTATGAGGAGGGAGGCGATGATATGCCGCCTTTCATTAGAGAAGGATATACCTGGGGCTGGAATGGAAAGAAAGGAGAATACAAGGAAACATGGGCACAGAGCGGAAAGCCGAAATGTATAGAGCGCTATACGGAGAATGGGGAGAAGGCTGGTCTGTGGCAGGAATGGGACTATAACGGGAAACTCATCAGGGAAGAAAACTATGCGGAAATGCCATACTATACAGTGATGTTTGACAGTAACGGCTATCCGACAAAGCGTTATTACTATAAGGAAGACCTGTCTACAAACAGCGTACAGTATTTCTATCCCGGAATGGACAAGGTAATGAAAGAGGAATACAATATCGACTTCAGGAATTTCAAGCGTGATTACCGCCAGTTTTATGAGGATGGTATGATACAGGAAGAGGGACACATGAAAGGAGATGAAGTGGTGTTTTCAAAAGAGTATTACAAGAACAGGCAGCTGAAATGCGTGAAAAAGATACAAAGAATATACGGATATGATATTCTTACAGTTACAGAACTGTATGATGAAGAAGGGAAACCTCTGCCTATCCCGTCAGGAACATTCTAATGTGAATACTGGAAGATTTTGTCTTTTTCAATTCAGCGCCGCCCAATCGTTTAAACAGTTATCCCTTTCATCAAAGGTAATCCCCAATCCTGCTTTGCCAGCCGCATTTGTTCCTTTTTTCATTGGAATTTTCTGTAGGCTTCGCCATGAAAATTCCAATGAAAAAGAATGCGGCGGCAAACGGATTGGGGCTTATCGGAAGATTACAGGGATAAACTGCGACCGACATGACGCATGGCTATTAAAACAGGGCCATTATTATAAGAATCAAAGCCTATGAAGAACCGGGGAAAAACACGGAACAGCATAACAGGCAAAGAATTGATTTAAGTTTTCCCGACAATAAGACAGGGATTTCTGCTCCCTCCAATCTGCATGGATTGTGGCTGCGCCCTGCATCCGTTCTTTCTTTACCTTGAGTGGTTGTAGCTATGAATTTCCTTCTATACTCTATGAAGTCTGATGACATTTGATGAAATCTGACGCCAATCCCTTAATTATCTACTTTACTTTTCTTTATTTTGCCAAAAACCAAATGAAAGATGCCTATGGAAATCATCAGTATTGAAGCGCGAACATTTGAGCGGATGCTGAAAGGTCTGGAGGATGCCAAACGTATGACGGGTGACATATGTGAGAAACTGCGCGAAAAGAAAATGGGAGAATGGATGGACAATCAGGAAGCCTGCGCACTTTTGGGTATTACACCAAGAACCTTGCAGACTCTCCGAGAAAATGGGACACTGGCATACAGCCAAATCAGTCACAAAATCTACTACAAACCGGAAGACATTCAAAAAGTATTGTCATTTCTACAAAAAAGAGAAGGAAAAAAATTATGAACGAGCTGCTGACTAAAGAGAGTGGGAATATAGCCATGTTTTTTAATAACCTTGACAATATGATGGAGAATGTCAAATCTCTGTCGTTGAACCATAAGCCGATATTGAATGGAGAGTGTTTCCTGACGGACAGGGAACTGGCTGACCGACTGAAAGTAAGTCGGAGAACCCTACAGACATACCGTAACGAGGGAAGACTCTCCTATATACAGCTTGGAGGAAAGGTCCTGTATCGGGAAAGCGATGTTGAGCGGATGTTGCAGGAGGGGTATAGGAAAGCCTGGCAATTGCCGTAAACAAAAAACAATTGTTCTGAAAGCAGGAATGGAATGCACACCTTCACATTCCTGCTTTCTATTTGCATACAATCCTGTAGCTTTATGGAAGCTGGTCTTCTCCCTTTTCAGGGCATTTCTTCTTCCATCCGCTGTAACGTCCGCATTGGTAAACCCGGGAAGGCATATGGTCTTCCGGCAGGGAATATCTGTTTCTGGTACTCTCGGACAGTTTACCGAAATCCTTCCGTATCTTTTGGTTGGTTATTTCCGCATAGACCTGGGTGGTACGGATATTGGAATGTCCCATCATCCTGCTGATGGTTTCAATCGGAACTCCGTTGGAAAGACAGATTTCCGTGGCATAGGTATGTCTGGCCATATAATACGTAAGATGACAATCCAGTTTACATATCTTCTTTATCAGTTTCAAACTGCGACAAAGGCTGCTGGTCGCCGGCACATAGAACAGCTTGCCACCCTTGCCTTCACCTTTGTATTTCTCCATAATCCTCAATGGAATGTCCAGCAGCTTGATACGGCATTCTGCTTTAGTTTTAAGTCGGTTGATATAAATCCATTTGGAACCGTCCTTTTCCGTAATGATATGTTCCTCTGAAAGTTCGGCAACTTCAGCCCTTCCAAGCCCGGTGAATGCAGAGAACACAAAAAGGTCTCTTGTGTGGCACAGGCGATAGGTGTCCAGTTTTGCGGACATCACCTTTGTAAGCTGTTCCCCTGTCAGATGCCTGTGCTGTTTCGGAGGAATCTCCAGCTTATACCCGGCAAAGGGGTACCGGTTCAGAATCCGACGTTTGACGGCAAGGCGCACAATCTTGCACAACAGGATCAGGTAATCGTTCAGCGATATGGTTTTCAGTCTCAATACGGTGGACAAGTAGAAATGGAAGTTTTCGATGAACTGCCTGTCTATTGAACGGAATGCCATGTCCTCCACACCGTATTTATACTGTAAAAACTCATACAGATGCCTGCGGGCCGTCAAGTACCGCATATAGGTATGCCGTGTACGGTCAATGCCGACACGTTTCTCATATTCCATATTATGCTCGTCAAAAAGGGCAAGAAGGGTGCTTTTGAGCTGCGCTTTTCCTGTAACCGCATTCTTTATCAGCTCGGAAGAAACATATCCGATACCATTCACACTTTTTTTATAGGCATCCCTTGCCTTTTCCTCGAATCCGTCCAGTTTACGGTTGAGTTCTTTCAGTTCTCCGACCGTTTCCTGATTATGACCATGCCCAATGGCACGTCCCTTGACTGCATCCCAGCATTCGGGAGCCACCTCTTCCCCCGTGGAGTACTGGCACACCTTCCCGTCAAGTGTAATCCGTCCCATAATAGGGCACTTTCCGTTTTTCTTTACTTTTTGCCTGTTGATGTAGAACAGCAGCCTGAATGTGCTTCTCATTGCTCCACCTCCTTTCCAACTTCCGAATGATTATACTTTCTCTTTTTTCTGCACCTCATGTCCTTCAGTATAGTGGAAGGAGCAGAGTCTATTCCGTCCAGTTCATACTTGCCGGCAATTTCCCTGCTCAAGTCCGTAACATCCTTGTCCACCTTCTCATTGGTCACCTTGGCATAACGCTGTGTCGTGCTGATATTCTTGTGGCCCATAGCTTTGCTGACCGTTTCAATGGGTACGCCTTGGGTAAGGCAAATCTGTGAGGCGAAACTATGTCTTGCCATGTGAAAGGACAAATTACGGTCAATTCCACATTGTACAGCCATCTTCTTCAAATGGATATTCATGCTTTCTTTGGTCAGCATGGGAAACAGTTTTCCGTCCGGTGCCATTCCCTTGTACTTTCTGATGATTCGGACGGCAATGTCCAGCAGACGTACATTCTCCGGGGTTCCTGTCTTCTGACGCCTTGTCTCTATCCACAGGTTTCCCTCATTATCCCGTGTTACATTCCTTTCCGTCAGGTTTCTCATGTCACAGTAGCAGATTCCGGTAAAGACAGAAAACAGGAACATGTCCCTCGTAAAGTTCCGGTTCGGGGTGTCGAAAGTTGTATTCATCAGTTTGTCCAGTTCCTCACCGGTAAGATACCTTTGTTTCTGTTGGGGTTTCATGGGAGAGAAATCCTTGAAAGGACTGAAAGGCACGATACACCTGTTCACTGCAATCTGTGCTATGTGTTTCAGTCGCTGAACATGACCGATTGAAGTACCCGGCTGAAATTTCCGATCAATACGCAGATAGAGTTCAAACGCCTCAATAAATTGTACGTCCAATGCCTTGAACGGTATGTCAGACACCTTGTATTTCGCTTTGAGGAATTCCGTGACAAAACGGTAGGTATGCTTATACTGATATACTGTATTTACGGCTCTGTTCACACCTATGCGCAGCGTATATTCCTCGTTATGTTCCTGAAAAAGCCCCAGTAATGTCACCTGCTTCTGCGCCATTCCCTGAAAGGCGTCACGAACCTGTACAGCGGTAATGTCATCGCTTATTTCCAGCAACTCGTCATATCTCCGCTGCAACAGCAGCAACATCTTGTCAATTTCTCGGTTGGTTGAAATGGCCGGACGGCTTTTTCCGGTGCACCTTTGTGAAGTAGCGTTCCATAGTTTCGGATCTACCTTTATCTTACAACTGAACTGGGTAATCGAATTGCTTACGCCCTTGACCATAATCCTTCCCATCAGGGGACATAGTCCATCCTTTCCTATACCATTTCGTTTGAGGTACAACAACACCTTGAGTTCTGTTTTCATTTCCTTCCTTGTTTAAAATGCAATATTATAAATAGTTACAAGGATTACTGATATGAAAAAACGGGCAAAATAGCGCAAAAGAATCCGATTAAGGTTTTCCGCTTGCATGAGTGAAAGCAAAGTGCTAATATTGCATCAAATCAGGGAGAGAAGCTCCATGATTTTCACCAATTTACCCGGTTTGAAACAGGTAATGACTTGGTAGCTGAACTGTTGCGTTATTCTTCCATTTTCATTCACTACATAAAATTGAAAAATGATGAAATATCGCTATATTCCAACGATTTAGGTTCCTGTTGCAGTACTTTTCTCTAAAACAAATACCTAACACTTTGTTGCCTCACTGGTTTGGCCTTTTCGGATATTCACGGATTAAGAAAGGAGCATATCGTGGAGGACTCGAATGGTGTCAGGTGGATACGAAAGGGGAGACAGAAGACCAAAATCATGTGTAACATTCCATTGATGGAAGTACCGTTAGAGATATTGGAGAAGTATTCCACCAATGAATATTGCAGGAAACATGGTGTACTTTTTCCGGTGCTTTGTAATCAAAAAATGAACGCGTACCTCAAGGAACTGGCTGATATTTGTGGTATTAAAAAAACATTGACCACTCATGTTGCGCGACATACTTTTGCCACTTTTGCCCTGGCTAATGGTGTCTCGATAGAGAGCGTTGCTAAGATGTTAGGGCATACCAATGTTCAGATGACCCGTCATTATGCACGTGTGCTGGACCGTACAGTGATACGTGAGATGTCACAGATAAAGATGGATTTTCATTTCTCTATTTAGAAAAGAATTCTGTATAATATATATTGTATTAATACAAATACTAGGATATAATTTTTATATCTTCTTGCCTGTTACTGGACTGTTAATCTGTCAGAAAGGAGAGTTTTGTAATAGTTGCAATATAAACGATTAAGTAAGGTGTAATGAGTGATTTGAGAAATCTACTAAAATGTATCAGTATATTTTATTGTAAATTTCGAATCTTCATATAGTGAGCGTGTTACTTTTTGATTTTTGGAAATAGCATTATGATAAAATAGCTAATTAATCTTTATTTATGCGATATAATAACTATCTTTGCAATAAGTGTGATAGAGTGATGTAATTGTATTACAAGTCAGTATC
>ENA-OPDU01000212-OPDU01000212.1-human-gut-metagenome-genome-assembly--contig:-NODE-212-length-14727-cov-1.809569_pt1 | contig 14727 bp, 19 predicted proteins | sample MGYA00241294_ERZ501522 | MGnify/ENA primary metagenome ERZ501522 (study PRJEB25962, sample SAMEA2042430) | human gut metagenome | biome: human gut; feature: human-associated habitat; material: faeces...
AAAAGCACCCCTCACCCCTCACCCCAATGCCGCCGGCAGCCCGCAAAGACGTCCAGCTCCGGCTCATAAACGCCGGTATCGATACCCAAAATTCCCAATGCCGTATGGAACAGATTATCATGAGACAGCGGCTTTTGCAGATATTTTTCCATACACGCGCGCTCAATTCCCAAATCATCTGCCGTCGTATCGCTCATCCAAACCATAAACGGTATCTTAATTTGCCCCTCCGGCGCCCAGCGATACGGAGCCGCGTGCAGATAAATGCCGTTTTCGCCCAAAGATTCGCCGTGGTCCGACATATAAACCAGCGTAACGTTATAAATGTCGCCGATGCTTTAACATAACCCAGAGCTGCAGAAATAGAGGTTGAAGCATGTCCCATGCCGAAAGCATCACATTTGCTTTCATTAAGGGATGGAAAACCGCTTAATCCGTTAAGCTGCCTTAACGTATTAAATGCTTCTTTTCTGCCGGTAAGAATCTTATGGGCATACGCCTGATGACCTACATCCCATAATATTTTGTCTTTTGGCAGGTTCATGGTAAGATGCAGTGCCATAGTAAGTTCCACAACGCCGAGACTTGATGAAAGATGTCCTCCGTTGGTACTTACATTCTCAATAATGCACTCTCTTATCTCATCTGCCAGCTCATTGTAGTCTTCTTTATTAACTTTTTTTATATCATTTGGTTTTTGTATCAAATCCAATATCATATTATTCATTCTTTCCACAATTAAATTAATAAGTTCTGTCAGTAAGATATTTAATTAGTTTTATAATAAAATCACGTTCTTCCACGTCATTTCCAAGGGAAGAAACAATATCACATGCTTCTTCTGACATAACTACAATATCATGTTCTGATTTTTCAATTCCATTAATGGTAATGTATGTCTTCTTGTTGTTTTTTTCGTCGCTGTGGAGAGGTTTTCCTATCTCCTTTTCATTGCCATAGATATCAAGGATATCATCTTTAATCTGGAAAGCGAGTCCTACAAGTTCACCGACTCTTTTGATTTTTGCCAAATCTTCATCGTTGCAGCCTGCCAGTACAGAACCGGTAAGCATGGCACCTTCGATTAAAGCCCCTGTTTTTTTCTCATATATATAATATAACAACTCATCACTTATAATTTCTCCGGTGTGGAGTACATCAGCAGACTGACCGCCCAACATACCGTTGATACCTGTCTTATCTCCGAAAATCTTTAAGGCTTTTACTGTGCGTGTTGAAATTTCTGTATCAAAAATTTTAATAAATGTCTCATACGCCTGATGTAAAAGTCCATCACCTGCAAGAATCGCCGTTGCCTCTCCGAAACGAGCATGTGTCGTTGGCATACCACGCCTGTAGTTATCATTGTCAATGGCAGGCAGATCATCATGGACAAGCGAATAAGTGTGCAGCATTTCGTATGCAGCCATACAAGGTTTAACAATGTCCGAATCACCACCGAACAACTTGTAAAATGTGTGCAGAAGTATCGGACGGAGTCTTTTTCCGCCGGCATTTACACTATAATTCATTGCCTCACAGAGTTCTTTATTAAAGCCCTCTTCTTTAGGGAGAAACTCTTTAACAACATTGTCAGCAAAATCTGTTCTTATCCTTAATTCTTCCTTAAAATTCATCCTCATTCACACTTTCAAAAGTATTTTCATCCTGTAAAATCTGTATTTTCTTTTTTACGTCATTTAAGGAATTATTGGCTTCGTTAATTAATCTTATACCTTTTTCATATTCTTTAAAAGCATCTTCAAGTGTTGTTTCTTTATTTTCAAGAACAGAAATTGTATCTTCAAGAGATGCAAAAGTTTCTTCAATCGTCATTTTCAGTTCCCTCTTTTTTGGTTATTTTTTTCGCTGTTGCGGTTATTATACCGTCAGTTACATATATATTCAATGTATCATCCGGTCTGATATCTTCAACAGAATTAATATTGTTGCCACCCTCATCACATACATAGGAATATCCGCCTTTCAATCTGGTAAGAGGAGAAAGCCCATCAAGCCTTGTACATAATATCTGAAAAACTGAGGTATAATTTTTCATAACTGCATTAATACTGTTATTTAATTTATAATAGTAATTTCTTAAAAGATTTTCTCTGGCTTCAAGTATATTGGCTGGTGAAAGATAATTAAGTTTTACGTTATATGATGCTATCCTGTCACTGTAGTTTTTTAAAAATCCGTTAATGCGGATATTAAGACCTGCATTGAGTTCCAAAAGACGGTCACGGATCTTGGAAACATCACTTACAGCCAATTCTGCCGCTGCAGACGGTGTAGGAGCCCGTAAATCTGACACAAAATCAATAATGGTAAAGTCTGTTTCATGCCCTACCGCAGATATGACAGGTGTATTACAGTTAAATACTTCTCTTGCAACACATTCCTCATTAAATGCCCATAAATCTTCTATAGAGCCTCCGCCCCTGCCTACGATTATAAGGTCAACACCGGCTTTATCAAGAAATCTTATTCCGGTGCATACAGACTCTGCCGCACCTTCGCCCTGGACTTTGGCAGGATATAAAATAATATCAATTCCCGGATTGCGCCGTCTTGAAACACTTATTATATCATGGACGGCTGCTCCCGTTCTTGCAGTAACCACACCAAGTCTTTTAATGTTTTTAGGAATAGGCTTTTTGTAAATATCATCAAACATACCCATTTCTTCAAGTTCATTTTTCAGATTAACAAAACGTTCATACAATTCTCCACTGCCAGTCTCTTTGATTTCTCTAGCGTATATCTGATATTTGCCTGATGCCTCAAATACGGAAATATTGCCTGTAACAACAACTTTCATTCCGTCCCGCAGTCTGAAATTGAGTCCTTTCATACGGCTGCCGGCAAACATAACGGCAGAAATTGTGCTGTCCTTATCTTTAAGTGTAAAATAAATATGCCCTGAAGTGTGATACTTAAGATTACTGATTTCACCCTGTATATTAATATTCTTCAGGACAAAATCGGTATCAAACATATTTTTTATATAGCTGTTAATCTGTAAGACTGTATAAATATTAGCCATAATAATCCTTTATTTAACGATTTTTGCCAGTACGCCGTTAACAAAGCCGTATGCCTTTTCATCACCGTATTTCTTGGCAAGCTTGACAGCTTCGCTTATCGAAACTGCATTTTCTATATTGTCATCATATAATATCTCATATACCGCAATACGCATAATGGAAAGTTCAGCCTTGCCTATTCGGTCAATGTCCCAGCCTTCTGATTTTTCGGAAATAACTTTATCTATTTCATCTATATGACAGAGAATGTCCGTTACTTTACCGGTAATTTCTTCTGCTGACTTACTGTCGAGAGCAGGCCAGTTCTCTTCTTCGTCACCTGATTCAGGATATTCCGCAAAAAAAAGATTCATCTGACTGGCAAAAGATTCACTGTCGTGGAATTCATAACGAAAAAGTACTTTAAAAACGGTTTCTCTTAATGCTGTTCTATTCATGTATATTTCCTCTCTTTGGATTATAAAATTAAGAGTGCCATAAAATACATTATAGCACTCTGATTATACAATAAATATTAAAATATAAAAAGTAAAAGTTTAATAATATGCAAATTATTTATCTTCCGTGGTAATATCATTAACGTTTACGTTTACTTCTGCAACAGACATTCCTGTCATAGACTCTACCGATTGTATAATTCTTTCCTGTATTGCCTTACAGGTCTTAGGAATATTGTATCCATAAACAAGATTCACGGTTACAGAAATTGTAACGGTATCTTCAGCCATCTCAACCCTAATTCCCTTTGAAAGGCTCTTAATACCCATCTTACTTACAATTTCATTGGTTATGTTGCCGACAAGTGAATATACCTCCGGACCTTCCGTAGCCGCAATTCCTGCAATTACAGCAATTACCTCCTCTGAAATATGTATATTACCTATATCTGTATTCTGAATATGTGCTTCTTTTTCCATATATTTCTCTCCTTGTGCCAGATTGTCATAAAAATATCTTATGCCATTATTATAATCAATCATATAATTAAATGCAAATGCTATTTATCTCTGGATTCCACAGGAGTAATTGTCAGATTGGTTACCGGAACGTCCGTTTTTCTTGTTACAATATCTTCAATCTGGGCTATTTCTGTTTCGGTAAGTGATTCACGTTCCACAACAACATCTACTTTGTCATTAAGTATTGAAACAATTACATTATTAAAGCCCTTGGCTTCCAGCATTAATTCTGCTGCCACTTCTTTTTCTGATGAAGTTGTAATGGCAACCATTTTTTCGGAAGCCGCAGTTTTTTCTGCTTCAGATATATTGACATTATTTATTATATCCAAAAGAGTCTGTTTATTGCTTGCACGCATCTGCTCACGTTCAAGTTTGGCACTTACAATGAATTGGGAGGTGCTTCCTGATGTAAACACAGTATTGCCGGGTTCTGCTATATCAACATCTTTAAGATCTTTATCAACATCTGTTCCCACAACCTCTTTGGTCTTGTTAGCAGCCGCATTTTTTTTCTTAACACCGTCTGCGTAATTTATGTATCCTGCAACGGCAATCATTAGTGCAAGTACCGTAATAATTATTTGGTTTTTTTTGAAAATTTTCTTCAAGACTATGCCTCCATTTTTAATACTCTTATTTTATTTGCGGAAATCCCTAACAGTGCACTTACCGCATCCGTAATTTCAGATACAACTTTCATATCGCCTGCACCTTTTGCAACAATCAACACTCCCAGAATTTCCGGATAATCATTGTTTTCTGTTTTTTGCGTATAGTTTTCCCCTTCCTTCACATTCTGCATATTTTTTCCCGAATCTTTTAATGTAACGGCAACTTTAACATTACCCACCCCCGTTACGGAGGAAAGCAGTTCCTCAAGCTGTTTTTCCATAGATGTTCCATAATCTGTTGTCGTTTTGTCAGCTGCAGAGTTTTGTATATTATATTCGTAACTTTTTGTTTTGACAGTATTTTTAGCAGGAAGTTTAATTACTACAAGCAGAATACCTGCCAAAATCAAAAGAATCAGTTTGTCTTTTTTCATTGTTTTTAATTTGTCAAGCCACTTCATTAATCTTCCCCTTCCTTTGAATCAACAGGTTATATTTATATGTATATTGTTCCTATCAATTTTATATACGTTTGAAATATATTTTTTTAATTCGGTTACCGCTACGGAATAACTGTTGCTGACATCAAATCCTTTTGCTGCAATATCAAGTGAGGTTATTCTTCCATAATCGGAATCAGTCCTGTCAAACTCAATTTGGGCTTCCGTCTTTTCAAGGGTTATGCCGTAATCAAGGAACTTATGGCTTAAGCTGTTTTTCAAGGTTTCATTAAACTCATTTAATATAAGTTCTCTTCCATAACTTCCGGCAACGGATATTTTATCAGCCATTTCCCTTGACATATAGTCGGATTCGTTGGTTTTTAGAAGTGTCTCAAATTGGTTGTCAGAGGAAAACATATTAATGACAGGCTTCATGACCAGAATTATCATAATCAGCCCGGTAAACATATTTATGTATTTCTTATAGCGTTCGTCATTTACAAGGTTAAGAATAAAAGAAGCAAACACATAAAAACAGGCAATTTTTTTAATTATATCCAATAAATAATCCATTTTTTATCCCACATTCAGATTGGTTGATGCACATATAATTGCGATTGTCAGTATAAAAAAAACGGTTGCATACAATAAAGTCTTTAACATAAGGCAGAAACTTATATGAATTGTGTTAATGCTGTTGACAATCCTTTTATCGGATACAGGTTCAAGAATAGCCGATACTCCTTTATAGCTGATTGCGATTACCGAGGTTTTGACAACAGGTATAAAACATATTACAAGAATGGCAATCATAGCCGAAATTCCTATACCGTTTTTTATAAGGGTTCCTGAGGCAAACACAACGGAAGAAACGCTGTTTAACGTATTTCCGATTCCCGGAATGGACTGCATGACCTTCCACATCGTTCCAACTTTCATAGAGTCAACTATTGGGTTTATAAGGCTTCTTATTACATTAATTCCTATTACAAAAGTCATAAGTGATTTTAGCGTCCACTCAATAATTGTTTTTATTAATTCTCCCGCTTTGGTAAAAAGCGTACCGTTAGCCATGTTGTTAATTAATCCTATAATCATATATGTATAAATCATCGGAATTATAAAATTAATAAGCACCTTTTCAATCAATGTTATTACCATTATTACAACCTGATAAAAAGCCGTTGCCGTACTTTCTCCCGTTGAAAAACCAATCGACAGAATATACACCGGTGTTACCGCTTCCATAAAAGACGAAAGTCTGTCCATAGTATTTTTAACGATTTCCGCAACAATGGTATATCCTGACAACATACATACAATAAGTGCCAGATAAGTTATGTAAAAGCCTGTCTCCGATATTTTCCCTGACAATACGGTAAAGGCTATATTGGAAAATAAGGCTGCCGTAAGTCCGACAACAATCAATTTGATTATGATTGCCTTTTCATTGGCAAGCTCTGAAAATATTGCAGATGAAAACATATCAAACAATCCCGAAAATCCCGTATCAAAATCACCTTTTATAATCTCCCTGACACAGTCCTCAAAATTAAAGGCGTTGTCATCTTTTAACACGGAATTTATATCGCTGAAATCATACACGGAAAGCGGATCGGCTTCTTCTGTTGCAAAGATTCTTACAGGAACAAGCATTATCATAAAAAAAGAAATTAAAATTATTTTCATATTACAGCCCGCCTATTGTCTCAAGAAGTGTGATCACTACAGGAAGTGAAATAACAAGCATTGAAATTCTTGCAAATATTTCTATCTGTGATGCTACCGCTGAATACCCGCTGTCTTTACATATGCCGGAGGCGAACTCCGAAACATAGGTAATTCCTGCCATTTTCAGCAACAGTCCCACATAACTGCCATTGGAATCAAGGAATTTATTAAAGGTATTAAATGCATTTATGATGTATTGTATTTTGGAGCTTACAAGTACAAAAATCAGAAAAGATGTAGCTATTGATATATACATAGAAAAATCACTTTTCCATTGTTTAAGTAAAATTGCAAGAATCACTCCCGTAATTCCTATAAGTGTAATTTTTAATATTTCCATACTCTTATTTATAATGAAAACATATCCTTTATTGAACTGAATAACTGACTTATATAGGGAATAATCCAGTACAGAACAAGTAAAAGTCCCGCAAGACTTGTAAGGAATGCGTGTTCTTCCCTTCCGCTGTGTTTCAATATCTGGCTGATTACCGAGACAAGTATTCCTACTGCCGCAATCTTAAAGATTAATTCAACTTCCATTTCATATCCCCTATATTATTATTATCGATAAAATAATACCTGCACCCACTGCCAGACATCTGTACATTCTGCACTTTTGTGGCAGAATATTTTCAGTATTATCTATTTCATTCTGCAAACGTGATAAAAATAAATCTATTTGTGAAAGTTCTCCTGATTTATCAGCAAGACCCAGAACATCTTTAAAATTAAGGATGTCCGCTTTTATATTTTTTGAAAGGTGCATATTTAAAAAACCATCATTCCACTTCTGTTCCCAGTTTTCATAAAAATTACCTTCTGTATCGGAAGCAATATTTTCTAAAATATTGTCTATATTCATGCCGCATCTCGTTGAAATGTTGGCAAGGGCTTCGTTAATCGTACAAGAACCATAGGCTATTTCACCTTTCAGTAAAAACATCATTTTTTTAATTTCAAGTAATTCGTTATACTCTGCTTTTAAATCAAGTGACATCCTGTAACCGTATAAAGTTGTGGATATCATTATAATGATAATTCCTGCTATTTTAAGCATCTATTTGTTCACCCCTTTCGTTATATATTCCCTCAAGTGTTCCCGGCCCGTTTTTCTTTGACAGAATTATAATCCGTTTAAAAAATTGAATGTTCTTCTGCATATACTCTTCTAAATTATCGGCGTGGATGCTGGCAAGAATTTTACATCCACAGGTAATTGCTTTATTTAATACATTAATGTCTTTGTCACTTCCTATTTCATCAACAGCTATTATTTCAGGAGCCATACTTCTAAGTGCCATAATTATTCCTTCGGTTTTGTTATTAATCATTACATCTGTCCGCATCCCAACGTCATTTTCAGGAATCCCTAAATCCGTTGCTGAAATCTCGTTTCTTTCGTCTATAACCGATATATTAAAACCTCTGTTACCATAACCATCCGATAAAAGACGGATAATATCCCTTAAAAGTGTGGTTTTCCCACATCCCGGAGGTGAAACTATTATAGTATTGCAGATGCTGTTATTGTCAGTAATATATTTTATGTATTGTTCACCACAGCCCTTTATCTCATTGGCTACCCTGATATTTAAGGATGAAATGTTTTTTAAAGTTGTAACATGTCCGTTTTCAATTACCGCTTTACCACATATTCCTACACGATTGCCGCCTTTAACGGTAATAAACCCGCGTTTTATATCATCCTCGTATGCGTAGAGTGAATAATTACATATCTTGTCCATAATTTCTTTTATTGTTGTCTTGGTTACAATAATTTTATCAATAAAACAACAGGAACACCTGAATTTTACTTCCAAAGGTCTGTTAATCCTCAGTCTGATTTCGGTTATTTTATCTTTGTCACTGTGGGTTTCTATGACATTTTTTATATCTTTGGGTAAATAATTTATTACGTTGTCAATACGTTTCATGGCCTTCCTCCGTTTCTCTTTATTCATTATTATGTAAAGTTAAATAAAAGTATGAATTTATATTTCTTGACGGGATATTATAAAAGAATTAAAATAAACAGGAATATCTAGGAGGATAAGAAGTTTATGAAATTTATTTTTGACATCATCAAAGGAATTTTTATCGGTATAGCCAATATTATTCCCGGAGTAAGCGGAGGAACCATGGCTGTTTCAATGGGCGTTTATGATAATTTAATCAATTCCATTAACAGTATCATAAAAGATTTTAAGAAATCTTTTCTCACTCTTCTCCCACTTGTTATAGGCATGATTGGCGGAATCGGAATTTTCTCATATATAATTCCATACAGCCTGTCACATTACGCTTTCCAGACATGTATGTGTTTTACCGGACTTATAGTCGGGGGAATACCACAGATAATAGGCAATGCTTCCGATGCCCTTAAAAAAGAAGAAAGAAAAATGAGATTTACCCATGTTATAGCTTTTGTCATACTTGCAGCACTTGCGGTTATAATGGCAGTTGCAAACGGAAACAATTCCGGACCTTCCGTTATTACTGTTGATTTTAAAAATATTGTTATTCTTGTAGCAATAGGTATTGTTGCTGCCGCTACAATGATTGTTCCTGGCGTAAGCGGTTCGCTGGTCCTTATGATACTTGGTTATTATTCCGGAATTATCGGTACAATAAGAGATTTTATTTCAGCCCTTAAGAATCTTAACTGGAGCGGTTTAGGACATTGCGTTGCGGTTCTTATACCTTTTGCAATCGGATGTATAGTGGGAATTCTTCTTATTTCCAAACTTATTTCATGGTTGTTTAAAAAATTTGAATCAGTTACATATTGTGCAATTCTAGGACTTATAGCAGCCTCTCCTTTTGCTATATTCTATAAGATGGAAAAATGTACTTTTTCAGCTGTAAATATCATTGTAGGCATTGTTTTATTTGCCGTGGCATGTGCATTTACATATCTTTTCTCAAAGAAAACCAAATCTACAAATTAATTTTGACATAAATTAAGCCTGTACTTTAACCGGTACAGGCTTTTAATTTACTATTCTACTGATTTAAGGGATTCCACCATAGGAATCTTTTTTAATTTGTTATACATTGTTAAGTTAACGATTATTCCAAATACAATGGTTATTGCAAATGATATTATGTATGAATACCAGAAAATCATCTTTGGAAAAATCACATCATCCATTTCAATTACGGTCATTATATAACTATGAAGTATTTTGCCAAGTCCAAGTCCGATAATTGCACCTATTATACTTAAAATAATATTTTCCCTGTATACATAATTGGCAACCTCTTTATCATAAAAGCCAAGGACTTTTATAGTGGCAATTTCTCGTATTCTCTCTGATAGATTAACATTTATAAGATTATATAATACGACAAATGCTAAAAGACCTGCCGATATAATGAGAATTACGGTAATTATGCTGAGTGAAGATATTGTATCATTAAAATCAGAGGAAATACTGTTATAATACGAAATTGATTTTACACCGTATTTCTCAATCATTTCTGAACCAAAGGCCTGCTGTTCTTTATCGCCTTCAATGTTTAAATTGGCGATAAAATAATTTTTATCAGGTTCGCTGCCTGTTACTTCTTTATAATATCTGTCATTTACAAATACATACTGGCCTACATACATATCAACAATTCCACCTATTTTAAATTCATAGGTCCGGTCATCAATGGTTACTGATACGTTGTCATTTTCTTTAAGATTAAAATCTTTTGCCAATTTATAAGTTACCAAGGCACCGTCTTCAGGAATAACCGCAGTTTCTTTGCTTGTGTGATATGTAAGACCTGTAAAACCGGAATACCTTTTTCCGTCATCAACACTGACAATCGTCACATTCTTAGTGGTATCCTCTGATTCACTTTTTTTAGCGGTTCCCATATGGGATGTCATAATATAAATGTCTTTGATATTCTTATTTTCTTTATATTCATCATAAAAGGAGTCTTTGTCACTCGCTTCACTGAATTCACCTGCAATATCATAGGCAAAAATAGTTCCATACTGGTCAGACGTAACTTTTGAAATACTGTTTTTTATACCGAAACCTGCAAGTATCAGCGCCGTACATCCTGCAATTCCCGTTATAGTCATAAAAAATCTCTTTTTATAACGTAAAATATTTCTTGCGGTTACTTTCTTCGTGAAGTTAAAATGCTTCCAGATAAATGGTATATGCTCTAATAATACTTTTTTACCATTCTTAGGTGACTTAGGTCTTAAAAGCAATGCCGGAGTCTCTGTAAGCATTGAGAAGCATGAAGCAAATGTTGCAAGTACGTTTATAAGAACCGCAATCATAATAGCAAGCACGCACATGGAAATCTGGGGAACTTCTGTAAAATCTGCCACAGTATATACAACATTCCATGCGTTAAATATAATTCTTGGGAAAGTTAAAAGTCCAAGCACACATCCAAGCACTCCTCCTGCTAAAGATGCCAAAAGCGCATAGGTTATGTATTTGCCTGCAATGCTTATTTTATTATATCCAAGTGCTTTTAAGGTACCTATTCCGCCTCGCTGTTCATCAACCATTCTTGTCATGGTTGTGAGACATACAAGAGCTGCCACGAGATAAAAGAATGCCGGAAATACTTTGGCTATTGCATCCATTCTGTCTCCACAGTTCTTATAATCCACAAAGGAATAATGGGAATTTCTGTCAAGGGCGTAAAAAGTATAACCGCCAAGCATGGCATATTTTTCAGAAAGATCATCTGCATTTTCAATTACTTTTTCTTTAACAGGTGTAACAATATCAAAATACGTATCACCGTAGCAATATTCATCTTTTGCACCTTTAACTGTAGCAAAAAGGACTGTATATCTGTCACCTGTAAATTCATCTTCTGATATGAAAAGGACATCGGAAATTTTACCGCTTCCTACGGTTGTTGTGTCATATTGATATGACAGGTAGTATGGTGTTGAGACCTTTCCTACAACTTTATATGAGATACTCTTAAGGTTATCGTCTTTAATTGCAAGTTCTGTTCCAAGCTCTATGGGTTCCCTTGCAATTCCATAGTCCCTAATAACACATTCTCCGGGATTTTTGGGAAACCTGCCCTCTGTCAACGTGATTTTATTGAGGTTATCGTCTGATGAGAAATCGTAGGAAAATATCTGCACAGTCTCATCATTATCATGGACATTGGTAATTACATCAATGCTTGTAACACCCTCTATCTTATCTATGCCCTCTGTTTTGCCAAGTTTTTCTATATCCGCATCGTCAAATCCAACATTGGAATACATCTTTAAATCAAAAAGATTGTTGTTGTCAAAGTATGTATCCGCCGAGTATTTCATATATCGTGCCGACGATTTTACGCCTGTAAAGAAAGCCACACCTACAAGCACAATACCAAAAATCGATATGAATCTGCCGAAGCTTTTTTTAATTTCCCTGAAGGTATCTTTTATCAATGCTTTCTTCATTACCACTCAATCCTTTCTACAGGTATAGGATTTTCGTTGATTTCGATTTCCGATATAAGCCCATTCTTTACCTTTATTACTTTATCGCCCATTGCCGTAAGTGCCAGATTGTGGGTAATTACTATTACCGTTACATTTCTTTCGCGGCAGGTATCATATAGAAGCTTTAAAATTGATTTACCTGTATTATAATCAAGTGCTCCCGTAGGTTCGTCACAAAGCAGTATCTTAGGGTTCTTTGCAAGTGCTCTCGCTATTGCCACTCGCTGCTGTTCACCGCCTGAAAGCTGTGCAGGAAAGTTGGTCTTACGTTCTTCGAGTCCTACAGCTTTTATTACTTCATCGATATCAAGAGGATTTTTACAAATCTGTGTTGCCATTTCGATATTTTCCCTTACGGTAAGGTTCTGTACCAGATTGTAAAACTGGAAAACAAAGCCTATATCATATCTTCTGTATGTAGTAAGCTGTCTGGCATTGTAATTACTGATATTGCAGCCGTCTACAATAATCTCTCCCGATGTGGGCGTATCCATGCCTCCCAGGATATTAAGGATGGTACTAAGGGGACTATTACTACAATTCAGAAGCAGAACAATAACGATAATGACGAATTACCCTCGATTTAATAGTTTTTCCACAGAGAAATTAACACCTGAAAGGGCATTAATATTAACTTCTCCCATTTTATAGATTTTTTTAACGTCTTTTAACTCTATGTAACTCATAATTTCCTCCCTGTGTCTGTTAATATTCACATATTACCTTTCTATGATTATACTGTAATATATTTTAGGAATTAAATCAATATTTTTGTAGGGAATAGACTTAATCATCATAATTCATATGTACTTCTTTTAATGTCAAATACATTGATTTATATTCCGAATCAACACAATGAAGTGGCTGCATATTAATTTCTACAGGATTAAATCCGTTGGCTTTGTAAAAGGTTTCTGCCTCAGGCAGTGAATGTAAAAATAATGCTTTAAAACCGAGTACATTATTTAGTAATGAGTGTGCATAATCTATAATATTACGCATAATCCATGCAGAAACCGGAAGATTTTCACCATCATATTCAAAGAACACGTCCTGATATTTCTCACTCACAGCAAACATTTTTATTTCAATTGCTGAAATTCCACATATTTCTATATCAAACTCCTCTCCAATTTCCTTTGCCTCCTCCTCGTCACGTCTTATTCTATCTTCATATGGTATTGCTGTTGCAGCTAACGTATAATATGCAACTATTTCTCTTTCAGTCTCAACATTATTCTTGTCATATAATACGTTCCAGACAACATAGGTCACACCATCACCGGCTTGCTTATATTCATCAGCTTCAGAAGTTATAAAATCATTAAAATTCTCATAACCTTCTCCTGCGTTAAAGCATCCCATTTTAGATGAAAAATCCTGATGTGATTGTTCTAACGACATTACATCAGGATTAAAATACATTAAATGTTTATGCATATTCTTATTTTCTTTTGCCAAATAATTTACCAGCTTTCTTACAAGAATCCAAAAAATCTTTTGATACTTTATTTTCATTAAATTCACGCACAAATTTTTGGGATTCTTTCTCTTTTATAACAGCTATTCTATTAATTGGTTTTGCTAACACAGCCATCTTTTGTCCCTCCTCCTTGTTCGCTAAATTGTATTTTTCATTCTTTCCAATTATATTCTACCACCCCAGTTACTAAATTTCAATAACCAAACATAGAAATTCTATATCACGAAAATCTCATGGTTCACAGTCTATCATATGCCAATTTTGAAATCAAGTTTTTTTTATAGTATGCCTTAGTACGATTGATTTATTCATTGATATATCAATAATAGTTTTTCCTCGCACTCTTACTTATGATACGGCTCCCCATTAATAATCCTATAGCACCTGTATATCTGCTCGCAAAGAATTACCCGCATAAGCTGGTGGGGAAATGTCATATCAGAAAAGCTGAGCTTGTAATCGCTTCTTTTTAAGATATTATTATCAAGTCCAAGCGAACCGCCTATAATAAATGCGATTGAGCTTACGCCGTTCACCCCAAGTTTTTCAATTTTATCGGCAAAAGCAACGGAGTCAAGCTTAGTGCCGTTAATGGCTAAGGAGATAACATAGTCATCTTCTTTAATTGCATTGTTAATTCGTTCACCCTCTTTTGCCTTAATCTGTGCCTCCACAACTTCGCTGCAGCCATCAGGGGTCTTTTCGTCAGCAACCTCGATTATTTCAAGTTTACAGTATCTTGAAAGCCTTTTGGCATATTCATCTATTGCCATTGCATAAAATTTTTCTTTTATTTTTCCTACGCATATTATTTTGATTTTCATAATGTGATAATAACACAAGAAGTCCCCCATAACAATGGGAGACTTCTTAAATAATTTATTTTTATTTTGCACTGAGATATTCGTCAATACCTTTGGCAGCAGCTTTACCTGCACCCATGGCAAGAATAACTGTTGCGGCACCTGTAA
>ENA-OPDU01000213-OPDU01000213.1-human-gut-metagenome-genome-assembly--contig:-NODE-213-length-14655-cov-3.251918_pt1 | contig 14655 bp, 18 predicted proteins | sample MGYA00241294_ERZ501522 | MGnify/ENA primary metagenome ERZ501522 (study PRJEB25962, sample SAMEA2042430) | human gut metagenome | biome: human gut; feature: human-associated habitat; material: faeces...
AGGGCACCGAGATTGCCAAGCTGTATGCGGACAACAAGGTGGATGTCATCATCTACGCGGTGGAGAAGTCGCTGGACAGCTACAAGTTCAACCTGCTGCACTGCAAGCAGACGTTCATCAGTCAGCTGAAGAGCGGCGCGATGGGTGCGAGAACCATAGACGAGGGAGCGATGGACGAGAAATCCGGCATGAATTTTTCGGAATACATGGCGATACTGTCGGGAAACACCGACCTGCTGGACAAGGCGAAGCTGGAGAAGAAGATAGCCTCGCTGGAGGGTGAACGCAAATCATTCAACAAGGGCAGACGCGAAACCGAACGGAAACTTGAATCCAAAACCGCTGCATTATCCGACTATGCAGAGAAAGCCAAAGGAATGACGGAAGACTGGGATAAGTTTACGGCAGCGGCACAGACTGACAAGGACGGCAACCGCCTGAATCCGATACGGGTGGACGGACTGGAACAGACGGATGAAAAATCCATCGGCAAACGTCTGCAGGAGATAGCGAAGAACGCCACGACCGGCGGACAGTACAAGCGTGTGGGCGAACTGTACGGCTTCCCCATCAAGGTGGTCAGCGAAAGGACCCTAAAAGAAGGTCTGGAGTTTATCGACAACCGCTTTGTCATAGAAGGCAATTACAAGTACACCTACAACAACGGGCATCTGGCAATGGCTGACACACATGCCGCCGCCACGAATTTCCTGAACGCACTGGAAAGGATACCGGGCATCATCGACCAGTACAAGGAAAAGATCGCCACGCTGGAGCGTGAAATCCCGCAGTTGCAGGAGATAGCCGGAAAGACATGGAAGAAGGAGGACGAGCTGAAACAGCTTAAATCAGAACTCGCCGCACTTGACCGCAAGATACAGCTGGAGCTGGCTCCACCGACGCCGGAAAGCACGGAAGAGAACCGGCAAGGCAGCGAGAAGAAACAGACGGAACAGCAGCCGGAAAGCCCGCACGCGGACTTCGTGCGCAGCCATCTGGTTATCGGAAGACCTGGACTGACTGAACCGAAGGGCATGAAGCTATAGTCAAAGTGAATTATATTATCATTATGTAACACAATAACTACTTCCGAAAACACGGAAGAGTTATATGTGTTACATTTTATTTGTTATCCAGCACTAATAAATAAAAGACATAGAATTTATGTTATAGCCGATTTACTTAAAAAAATCACAGAATAATCATTCTAAATGAAAACTTTATCATATATTTGGGGAAATGATACAATACATAAAAAGGTATGGACAAGATATGCCGGCAACACGAACAGATTGTCCTATATCCAGAGGAGCGGGACGGTAGACACTGCATAAGAATTGACTATGCGGGAAATCCGACAATTGCCCATTTGTTGTGTAGTGATCATGGTGTGATAATAGATAATGCCGGTATCGCAAGAATATATAAAGAAAAGTTCAATCTTTCTGAATTTTATGACCGATATTCCCCGCACGCATACATTGATTACAGCAGGGTTTATGTAAGGCATCCCAAGCCTAAACGGGAATACACGCTGCCGGAAGGCTATCTTGAACTGCTGGAACAGAAACGGTACAGCCCATCTACCATAAAAACCTATCGTGCCTATTTCAGCGACTTTATGGAATACCATAAAGGCCGCAACATCGACCGCCTGAAAGTGGCGGACATCAACAAATATATCCTCTATCTTGTAAACGAAAAGAAAATCTCGGTATCGCAGCAGAACATGCGCATCAACGCCATCAAGTTCTACTACGAGCAGGTAAAGGGCGGACAGCGCCAATACTATGGCGGCATTACCCGCGCGAAGGAATACAAGTCACTGCCCGAAGTACTGAGCCGTAATGAGGTGGCCCGTATCCTTGCGTGCCTGTCAAACCGGAAGCATCGCTGCATGATTTCATTGATATACTCAGCAGGATTACGCAGGAGCGAGCTGCTGAACCTCACTCCGAAAGACATCATAAGCGAAAGGATGCTTGTGCGTATCATGGGCAAAGGACGGAAATGCCGGTATTCGCTACTGTCGGAAAAGTTGCTGAAGGATCTGAGGGAATATTTCAAGGAGTACCGTCCGCAGAAATGGCTGTTCGAGGGAGAGACACCCGGAGAACAGTATTCCGCAAGTGCGCTGGTAAAGGTACTGAAAGAAGCCGCCAGCCGTGCCGGAATCAAGCACCGGGTACATGTACACATGCTTCGCCATTCGTTTGCTACCCACCTGCTGGAGCAAGGAACAGACCTGAGGACCATACAAGAACTGCTGGGCCATAATGACATCAAGACTACCTCAATTTATCTTCATGTGACGAGTGCACACAAGTCAAGCATACCCAATCCGCTTGATTCATTGGATGATTCATAGAGTGTAGCTATTAGAGATTAGGAAACACACCTTTAGGTGTCGGTTATCGAAATATCCTACACCTAAAGGTGCATTTATAAACAAATTAACATCAAAAACAGTGTACCATAATGGAAATAAGAGATAAACTTTTTACAGAAGAACAGTATTTGAAGCAACTGAAAATGTATGATGAAGATATTAGTTATTATGAACAAATGCATCTTTCAGGAAAACATATAGGTTACGATTCTTTGTTCAATTATAGGCTTCGTTATTTACTGGTACAGTATTCTATGGGACAGGATATTGATAATCTGAAAAATAATTATGTGGAAACCATCAAAACGATGCCGAGATTTTGGACGGATAACGGATTTTATATTGAAATGTTGTGGCTTTTGTCAATAGGTATCATGTTGGATTATGAAGATGACCTAATACAGAGTTTGGTGCAACTGATAAAAGATAGAGAAGCAAAAGACTATATTTATGACACCTTGATTAGATACAGATTCCCAGATTGGGAAAGGACTACAAACAAAGTATTATATCCGTCACCCTATCAAGCTGCTATTACTGTTACAGAGTTGGCAGAACAAGATAAGGCAGAAGCTGTGAAACGATTGGAAAAATACCTCAAAAAAGAATGGTATCGAGGTCATTCTGATTTATCTTGGCACGACGACCATAAATATGGTATTAATCATGACGGCTATTGGAGTTTTGAAAGCGGTGCATTGGTCAAGGTCTTGGGGCTGGATGATAGTAGCCTGAAAGGGTTGCCCTACTATCCATACGACATGGTACACTGGAACGATAACATTAAATAAAAAGATAAGGTATGAGTTACTCTGTTTGTGCATATTTGACAGAAGCCGATAGGGTAAAGTCTGTTTACGGAACTTGTGATAATCTGCTGCTTAACCAATTAAAGGCGGCACTGAAGCAGGAACTCGACAGTTTGAACGATTATTTCAGCGATAGGCTGAGTACGAATATGGGTGCTTATGCGGCGTTGGCTGACATAGTGAACGGGAGAATCCGTTATCCCGAAATGGCTTTCCTATACGGATATGTGTATGAAAAGATTTGCAACCATTATGGGACGCAAATCTACTGTGCGGAAAACCTTTGGCAACTGGATAGTCAAAGTACATTCATTCCTATTCCATTGAGCGATGATTTTCCCTATATCATCAGCATACCCGTTTCAGATTTGGAGAGCAAGAGGGCGGAATACAGTTCGCTGCAAGAGGGTAACGGTATCGGTGATTACGATTACGAGCAGGAAATGGACGACTTGAATTTCATTTTCGATGAAGCCATTGAAGTGCAAAAAGACCTTGTTATTATGGTGTATTGATATGGTACACTGGTAGAATAAAATGTGATGTTAATAACGCAGGGTAACGGCAAGCCGTTCCCTGCTGAACCATTATCGTCAATTATTAAAATATAGTTAAGCTATGATATATAACAAGTACTTTACAGTCATATTAGATGACTTATCAGAGTATATAGATACCCATGATAAGCTTCTACTTAAAGAAGATATGCTTCAATTAGCATATAAGAATTATATTATTGATGTTGGATTCTACTCTAAAGAATTTGTTCTATATGTGATAAAAGACCATAATTGGGATATTCCTATAATAAAAGAGTTTATCCAAGAGAATGATATTATAAATAGAATAAACAAGGCTTGTATTGAAGTCTTATCTATTGTAAATGAACGATAACAAGGTCGAGATAACAGCTGAACGCTGTTCCTCACCAAACCATTATAGATAAAATATGAATGCTAAAGAACGAAATAAGTTGCAGCAATATATAGGACATTGTTCAAACTTAGATGAACAAATCAGGTATATTGAAACAGTAAATTCCGTTTCTCCGTTAACGGATGAAGATTGGTATAAGCTCTACTTTCCGGCTTGTGGAAATTGTGATGTCTCATTATTTAAGTGGCTACAAAAGAGAGGAGCAAAAATCAACTATGATGCAGCATCTCTATTAAAATGGACCGTTAACCGACAGCAATATGGAAAAGATGCCATAATGAGACAATTAGAAATATCAAAATTGATTATAGATGAATTAGCTGAAAATAAAGCCCAAATTATGGGGCAAGCTTTATTAACAGCTTGTGGATATAATTGTATTGACTGCGTATTTTTATTAATCAAATCAGGGGCGGATATATCAATAGTTGATGAACGTGGATTATCTCCTTTGGATATGGCTCATATATATGGTGAACGCTTTTCCGATTACACTCTTTATTTGTCGTTGCTTCCATTATATGAAAAAGGTATTCCCCTTAAAGAAGCCCCTGAAATAAATTCCGTCGGTTTATATGGCTATTTATTTTCAAGTGGAAGATGTCATTGTATAACTATCAATACTAACAAAAAGAAACCGATATTATATAATGCAGAAACAGACAATAGTATCTTACTGCAACTTATAAAAGACTTGAGGCATTGTTTTGTACCGCTGACCTATGGTAATAAACTGGATTGCTTTTCTGTGATGCCAGACAAAATTCAATTCATCATAGCAAGTCCTGCACATTTGCCTGAACATGACTGGTTAGATGAAAAAGTGTTTGAGGTCAAGAAAATAGTGACAACACTAAAAAGCAATATGTCACAAATTATAAAACCATATTTACAGGAAGACGTTCAGAAAATTTGGACAGCAGGTTTTGAAGATAAGGTTCTTTATACAGAAAAAGAATATGAGGAATGTGTAAACACCTTAAAATCAAATGCTGCAACAGTGCACAAAACAAGTTGTTTTTGTGATATGGCAAAGTAACTATCTATAACAAGCCAAGTTAGCTGCTAAATGCAGCTCCTTGTCAAACCATTATCAACAATTAAACAGAAACGCAATGACAAAAGAAGAAGCATATATTTTATTAAGTTTTCATTCTTGTAGAAACAATGATATAGAAAATGAGAAATGGGAAAATGGCTTTCTTGGATTACTTCGTCCATTTCGAGGAAAACTATATGAGTGTAATTTTATGGAGATAATGGAATGTCTTAAAGTTCTTGCGGATGATTTTATGAAGCCGACAATCAATCAAACCCTAATAAGTGATGTGTATAGCATTATACATTTAGGCAGGAGATGGATTGTCGGGGCTAATTTTGTCTCACAAGAACAGCAAAAGCAAATTATTGAATGGATTGATATAATACAAGATTGTTTCTACTACCTGTTAGAAGGAGATGTTGATACTGCGTTTCTTGAATATGAAGAATATAAAATTGATAACAAGGAAAGCTAACTCCTAAACGGCGTTCCTTTCCAACCCATTAGTGATAACAGCATAATTTACTAATTCAAAATATATAGGTATATGATTGTATGTGCAATAACTATTATACTCATAGCGATTTTACTCTCGCTATTCTTGTTTAGAAAAAAAAAGTACAGTATCGGAAAGAAAATAATATTGATAGTATGCTTTTCGATAGGCATGTATATTTTGTTCAGTATCATTATGCTGCTATATTTCTTCTTAGGTGATTTCTCCGCAGAAGAATTATGGTAAAAATATCACTGACAACGCAGGGTAACGGCAAGCCGTTCCCTGCTGAACCATTACCCGCTATAAACAAAGAAAATAGATATGGAAAAAGAAAAGAAAATCGAAACAGCTAAACAAGTATTTAGGAAAATGCTTGTTGACGAGTACGGTATAAAATCAGCCGACCAGTTTTTCTCTACCGAAGGCGAGGCAATGGCTGAAATATACGAGAGTATGAAAATTGAACAAGAAAATTTCAATCTTACAGACGATGAATTGAATAGTCTTTTAGATTCAATTTTCGAAGAAATGTAAATGTAGATAACACGCAGATAAGCAACTTTATCAAGCTGCTATCTGCATTCCATTAGATACAATTAGAAATGAATATACCAACTGCAATAAAGGAAATACTTGTTCATAATCATTGGGACGAGTTTAATTTTCAAATGATGCAGGATTGTTATAAAGACAAGCTAAGACAATCCTATTCAAAGTTTGATTATCCTTTGAATGAAAGGATTATAAGTAAAATTGCTCTATTTTATAACATGAAATTAAAGTTGAACCAGTCTGATATTCTTTATTTCGATTTCAAGAAAATAAAGAAATACAGTCCGGAAGCTATACAAAAACAAGCCTTGAAGTTAAAGGTCAATAAGGTTATTTATTTGGCAGACATTCATCCCGGTTATTTAACCGTATGGTTAGATGAACAAGAGCGAGTGTGGGCTGATTATGACAATCTTATTTATTATTACGGCGGTGATATATTCAGTGGCATTCAAAATATAGTATCAGGCAATATTCTTGAAACTATAAATCTGCATCTAACGATGAAAGATAGCATTTGACGATGCTTCTTTCTATTCAGTAACATCATAAGCGGAGGTATCTGAAAATACGTCAGGACAAGTCATATGAAAAGTGCAGCAGTATCTGGGCTGTACTGTTCCTGATATTGCCGCTTGTCATTCTAATTGTGCTGGGGCATATCGCTGACGGTGAAATGATATGACAATCCATACATTATACCACTGACCTGTGTGAGATTTTCAATCTGCTCCCACTTCGTCATATACTGATTCTTCATACCTGGTTTCATACGTAACATCCAAAATTCTACCGGTTTCCCCGTCGATGCTGTAACGGACGTATTTTCTGTAAAAAGGAGATACAGGGTTTGCTTCAGGTTCCTTATCAAAGTCGAGATTAATATCCGCAAGCCATATATTCGTCTTATCATCATATTCCAAACTGAAGAAGAATGCAAATTCTGATGCCGAGACCTTGCGTGACCTTCCATCTGACAAGGAAATAACCTTTTCTCTCTCCAGTATGGACAATATATCCTGTGGGGACATTTTACCGAATTTTTTACTGTAATCCACCTGCTCTGATATATTCCCATTTTCATCATAAAAAGTCTGGATTCCCACCGGCAGATTTGCCACACACTCTACGATCATTGAAAGTCTGCCGTTGCTCCAATACCTTACATAATACTGAGAGTAGGACGGTGACAATGAAAGGACATGTCCGCAAGCCATTTCCCTATCAGTCAAATCCCGTATATCCAACATATAGAACATCCATCCATCTTTTTCGAAAACCGCCTGCAGAGATCCACCTGAAAAAACATCAGCTTCCAACCTGGTGTCCAATATCACATCGGGATATTCCCTCTCACTGGAATAACCGTCCACAGGAACAAGCAAGATTGCTGCCATTACCGCCATGAACAAGGCGGCATATCCTTTAATCCTGTTTATGAATTCCGTATCCATACATCTCTTCATTTATTTGTCTTATAACTGACCTTCAATTCAGCTATCAATCCTGTATTCATACATTCTGTCTCAGTCGTAATAAAAACGGTAAATGCCTATAATTGATACTAAAATACTAAAATGGCGAGAGCGAAGGCAAAACGACAGCGTGAAATATGTATAAATAATCATAAAATGCAACTTTAATATAAGTATATGACTTCTGCTTCAAAAGAAAGAAGCTATATTTATAGAGAAACAGACTGAACCATTAAATTGAATGAATAACATGGTGCCTAAGATTTATTATTTGAATGAAGCATCCACTACAGGTATCTGTATATTGCTCGTATTGAAGTTATTGTTTCCCGAAATCATAGCCGGGACTTGGTTTGTGAGTGCGGTCATCATATTGATGGCCATCATTCTTTATTGTGAAATGAACAGAAAAAAAGAGCAGCGCCCCTTATTGTACACCATGCAGAGGGAACTATTTCTGACTCCTTTTCTCTGGTTTTATTATTATTATGAGAAAGCGCTGTTTATAGTCGCCATATTGTGCTTCTTCACCGATTCCGACGATTCGCCTCTGGTTATGTTCATGCCTTTTATTCTCGGCATATATATCGGATTGAAGGTCGCTGTCAATCTGATTGAATATGCAATACAGAAAGATAGGAAGAACTGATTGTTAATATAAAGGAATAACAAGTGAAATGAATATGGAGAAAGTGATACGTTTCAAGACTATGATCGGATACTGCTACCTGTATCCGGATAGAATAATAATGGCCAGAAACGGCAATCCGGAAGAGGTGAATCTCAAGAACGAGGAACAAAGACTGTGGAAACATCTGGTTTTCTATACCATAACCGGATTGTTGCTCGCGTGGCTGGCCTACATGGACAGAGACCATCTGCCCATGTGTCTGTGGCTGGGGCTGACAAGTGCATGGTTATTGTTCAATGTCTTGAGAAGTATCTTTCAAAAAAGTTCAAGTTCGGCATTAATAGAGCGGGACAAGATTCGTTCTGTCCGGTTCAAGAAAGGAGTAAGATACCTGACACGTTCCCGATTCATCGTTGTCTTCGAAGACAGGAAAGGATGCAACAGAATCAGGTATATCCTTTTACCCGGTTCTCTCAACGATGGCCCGAAAGCAACAGAAGAGGCATTAATAGCCATGCGGGAAGGTGGTTATTATCCGTTTTCGAGCCAAGAAGGATCTCTGACGGGTATAAGGAAATACAATGAAACTTAGGGAAAAGAAAGTGAAACAGGTTAAATTATAGAACAATGAAAATCAAGGTATACGATACCAATGAGCTGCTGATGATAGCCAACAATGTTACCGGAGAATATCCGGAAAAGAAAGTCAGGCAGGCGAAAGAGGAACTGTACCGGCGCGGTGTAGATGACAAGGTGATAGCCGACATCATGGAAGAGAAAGAGGAAGCCTTTATGAAAAGGCTGGATGCCGCCGCCCTTGCGGAGCAGGCACGGCTCGACAAGAAAAGAGAGAAGAACAGGAATGTCAGTTACCGGTGGTGGGAACTGATACCGATGCTTTTGCTTGCCCCGTTTTATATGAACAATGGATTGAGGTGCCTTTCAGGTATGATTCTTCTGCTGCCTGTCCACCTGCTAAGCTGGACCCCTGTTGACTTCAGCGATATGTTCAGGGAACTGAGAAGACTGAAGGAGGAAAAGTATGACCTGAAATTCAAGCAACGGCTTACAGCACTGATTGCAGGAGACCTGATCTATTTTACCGGAGTATGGTATTACTTTATCAGTCCCAATCTATAATCCTACCAGAAAAAATGTATTTCACTTGTTAAAACATATCCCCCATTTCTACAATACAATATAACCGTGCATTGATTTTTGTCAGGATTTGGAACAATAGTCCAGCGACTCCACGCTACTTTTGCCGGAAAACCATTATAAACCATTAAAACAGAGAAAGATGAAGCTGAGAATTACAGAAGCGGTGCTTGCGGAGGCATACAGGGCAAAAGTGTGCAGGGAACGGATGGAAGAACTGGCGGAGAGCATACGGAAGTCGGTGAAGGAACGGTACTCGCTGCCGAAGATGAGAATACGGCTGGCGGAGTACGGCAATGACACGGAGCTGATGCTGGCGGCAGTGAGCGCACTGCGGAAGGATAAGGAAGCACCGTCGGCAAGGGACAGGGATTTCAGGGCATGGATGCTCATGCTGTGCCGCTCACGCGAGTATGAAGTGATCTGCTACATGTGCAATGAACTGACGGATGCATGGGAACGGAAATACCGGACACGGGAAATGCTGGTGCTATGCGACGTGCTGCATACACTGAAAGGCCATGCACGTACGAACGAGATGACAAACAGGGTATGCGACTATTTCTTCAGGGAAAGACGCAACAAGCTGTATGGCAAGACTTTCCGCATAGAGGAAAAGGATATGGCATACGCCGAGAGCAGGCTGTCGGAACTGGACAAGGCGGTATTCCGCATGACAGTGAACCACTACAGCCACCGCACATTTGTGGCGGAAGAACTTGCCGGACTGTGCGGCATGGGCTATTCGCTGATGCGGCGCAAGTTCAAAACATACTACGGTATGGGGCCATCGGAGTGGCTGCGCCGGGAGCGGATAAGGCGCATAGAGGAGGATATGGAATACCGGGTGGAACTGCCGCTGAAGGAAGTAGCCGAGCGCAACGCCTTCGGCTCGGCAAGCAATTTTGCGGACTTCTGCCAGAAGCAAACCGGAATGAGTCCGTGCGAACTGAAAGCCATAGGACATGAGAAATGGGAGAAGCGCAGGATGGATTTCTGGAACCAATAAAAACGCGCACTGATTTTTATCAGAATCTGGAACATCCTTTCGGGAAGGTTCCACTAACTTACCGCCTAAAAAACAATCCGAAAATACATGAACAACAATACATTTTCAAGATGGAAGGAATCCCTCCACCTGAAAATCCTGTCGGGCTATCTCATACTGGGACTGCTCGTACTGGGCATCATCACGGCCGTATGGTACGAAAAGCAGGTATTCGAGCAGGCGGAGGCAGAGGAACGCAGCCTGCTCATGCAGCGTGCTGCCGCCAGCGAAGCATACCGGGGACTGATCACACTGTTTCTGGACAATGACCGCGCAATGCTGTGGGACGACTCGGACATGGATACATACGACCGGCGGGAATCGCACACGATGGAGGTGATAGACCGGCTGAAAGGCTACTACGGAGAGCCGGCGCAGACGGCAAGGATAGACACGGTAGTAAGGCTGCTGCACGAGAAACGCAGGCTGATCGAGCGGATGGTGGATATGCCGACCACGGCGTACCGCATGGACAGCCTGCTGGAACGCCACCTGCCCGGACTGGAGCAGACGGCATCGGTACGGACAACGACAGTGACGGAACGCACCGAACCGGAAGAGGAAAAGAAACGGGGCGGGCTGTTCGGCCTGTTCCGCAAGAAAAAGAAAGAAGAACCGGCACGCACGACCACACGGGTGAGCACGACGCCCAACACCCGGCACATTGCGGAGATGCGGCGGTTTGAGGAAGAGATGCGTACGGCACTGGCAGAGCAGGAACAGGCATTCTCCCATTTGTCGGACTCACTGAAAATACGCAACAGCATACTGAACCGGAACCTTTCGCGGCTGATACGGGAAATCGGACAGGACGAGACGGAACGCATGGAAGAAAGGCACATGCGGGTGGCGGTAAATATCATAGAAACGGATATTGTTCGGAACCTTGCCCGACATGTACGCGGCTTATGGATTATTCCATTGAGGAGGAACTTGACTGGGGCGGCGAATATCAAACGGACGGTTACTGTTATTTTCTCTTTTCTAACGGCCGTAAAGTAGATTATTATACGGGAGTCAGGTGGACGTCGGGAAGTTCTGACGGAAACTTTCGGGACGAATGCAACAGGATCTGCGATGAATATAAGTAATTTTGCTAACGGCAGGCTTTGGGAGCTTGTCGTTATTTGTTTTTAAAATTTGGCACGCTGTTTGCATATTAATCCTCAAATGAAATTTGTTTGAGGATTTTCTGTTATGGAACTGAATGAAATTAAAAGCCAGCTGGCCAGCTTGATGAACTTCGGCAAGATAAGCGTAAGCTCCGGAACCGGAAGCGACGCCTTTGCTCAGATACTCAATAGCGGCACCGAGGCGGAACGGCCGGAAGTTCGTGAAGCCGACCGTGCGGCCGCGGCTGCGAAGGCAGATCGTTCCGACCGCCGTGAGGTTCGTTCCGATGACAAATCCCCTGTTGCGGACAAAAAAAACAAACCGGCAAAAAACGACAACCGGAAAGCGGACAATAAGGTTGACGCTTCTGCCGGCGTCGCTGTAGATGCGCCCCGTGAAGATGTGCAGACGCAGCAGAAAGAAGAAGTTTTCCGCCCCGAGGGTGAAAGTGCTGCCGTCGAAGATGTTCCCGCTGCTGAAGTGCCGGCTGTCGATGCTGCACCGGAAAATGCCGGAGATGAAGGCGGGGAGTTGACGGTTTCCATTCTGGTTCCTCTGGCCGATTTGTCAATGATGGGAATGATTAATGTTATCAACCCCGAAACCGGCGAAATGGTTCAGATGACCGGTGCCGAGCTGGCTGCGCAGCTCGCCGGCGACGATTCGGTTCAGGTTTTGATGTCAACGCCGCAGAACGGCGAGCCGATTTTCAAAATTCAACCGGCGGACACGGCTCAAAACATGATGGCTTCGCAGCCTGTTGAAACGGATGGTGCTATTGATGTCAGCGCTTTTGCCTCGGTTGATGATGCTGATGCAGTTGAGCTGAACATGGAAGCCGTCAAGGCTCAGGTTCAGGACAAGGCCGTTAAAAAAGACCTTTCGGCGCAAGGCCTTGCCGATGATTTGGTCGACGGGAAAGTCAGCGAGCAGGCGGCCAAGCTTTCGGAAGTCATCGGCCGCGAAAACAAAGCCGAAGTAAAAGTTTCGGTCCATGAGGAAAAAATTGCCCAGTTAAGCGCTAAGGACCTGCTGGCAGATGCCGGAAGCGTCGACGAGGCGATAACGATTTCGTCCAAGCCTGCGGCCGTGTCGGCGCAAAACGCCGCAGAGACGTTGCAATCCCAAGGAAGTCAGCCGGCTGCCGGCAATGGTAATAATGTTCAGAATCTGAATGTTGCTCCGGCGTTTAATGCCGCGGTTTCTGCGGCGTCCGAAACCGGTGTGGCGAATATGCCGGCCGCTGCCAATGCGGAAGTCAGTTCTGCCGGTCTCGGAACGACTGCAACGGTTGCCGGCGGCGAATTCGTCCGCGCGGCCAAGGCCGATGCCGCTTCGGAAAACGGTCAGACTTCTTTCCGTGACGTTTATAAGGGAATGAGCCGGGAAGTTGTCGAGCAGGTCAAGGTTAACATTACAAAATCTGCCGTTAAGGGAATTGATAAAATCGACATTTCGCTTAAGCCGGAAGATCTCGGACATATTGAGATAAAAATGCAGATCGGTAAGGACGGCAAACTGCAGGCGCATATTATTTCAACCCGCCCCGAAACCATGGAAGCGCTCCAGAAAGAGATGCAGTCTTTGGAAAAAGCATTTAACGATGCTGGTTTCCAAACCGATGAAGGGTCGCTGAGCTTCAGCTTCAGAGACGGCAATCAGGCCAACCAGAATCAGGAAAGAGAGAACGGCCTGCGTAGCTTCATCGGCGATATATTCGAAAAAGAGGCCGGCAACGACCTCTTGGGGGATGCTTTCCAGAATCAGTCCTGGAACGGCACAACCGGTCTTAACATCAGAGTTTAGGGGGAAAGACAATGACAGACGTAAACGCATTAAACGGTTACACTCAGACGGGTACCACAAACAATACCGCCTCCCAGAACCTGTCGGCGGACATGAACACCTTTCTGACCCTGTTAACCACGCAGTTGAAGTATCAGGATCCGCTTGATCCTATGGATACGGCCGAATTTACCAATCAGCTGGTTCAGTATTCCAGCGTTGAACAGGCCATTCAGACCAACCAAAAGCTGGACAGCCTTTTGAGTATGAATATTGCCAATCTCGGCGCACAGGCCGTGTCCTATATCGGCAAGGTCGCGCAGGTGCTCGGCAATGTCATGCCGCTTGAAGGCGGCAAGGCGAAAGCCACCTATACCCTGGATAAGAATGTTGTCAGTACGACGATTGTCGTCAAGGACATGAACGGCAATATCGTTTATTCCGAACAGGGAAAGGTTACTTCGGGAACTCACGAATTTACCTGGGACGGCAAGGATTCCAACGGCAATCAGCTGGAGGACGGCGCTTATAAAATTGAGGTCTCGACCAAGGTTGCCAGCGGCGTTACCACGGTCTTTGGCCGCGTTACCGGCGTTGCCAGCGATTCCTCGGGCGTCTATGTCGGTCTCGGCGATGCCGTTACCGCAGGCCTTGGCGATATCCTGACTGTCCGCAACGACGATTATTTCAATTCGGACGACAACACCACCGAAGGCGGCGATGAGGCCGGCGACGGTGATGATGAGAATACAACCCCTCCGGAAGAAGGGGGCGACGATGACAGCGCTCTAGAAACAGCGGCGGCTGCCCTCGGTCGGGCTGCAGGCGAGGCTTTGAAGGCCGCAACCTTCGGTTTGCTTTAATAAAACTTTAGGAGAGAAAAAATGAGTATTTTTGGTGCAATGCAATCCGGTATTTCGGCTCTGGCTTCCCAGTCCAGTTCGATGGGCGCCATTTCCGACAATATCGCCAACGTAAACACCGTCGGTTATAAAAGCAATTCGGTTGCTTTTTCAACCCTGGTAACCAAACAGTCTTCCTCCAGCTTATATTCGCCGGGCGGCGTTCAATCCAAGCCCAAGCAGAGTATCAGCGCTCAGGGACTGTTGTCCGCCACTTCCAACTCGACTGACGTTGCCATCAGCGGTTCCGGCTATTTCGTCGTCAATCAGTCGGCCAATCCGGGCGAGGGTACCTACGATTCTTAAAACAACAGGA
>ENA-OPDU01000214-OPDU01000214.1-human-gut-metagenome-genome-assembly--contig:-NODE-214-length-14631-cov-2.279295_pt1 | contig 14631 bp, 9 predicted proteins | sample MGYA00241294_ERZ501522 | MGnify/ENA primary metagenome ERZ501522 (study PRJEB25962, sample SAMEA2042430) | human gut metagenome | biome: human gut; feature: human-associated habitat; material: faeces...
TTGATTCTATTCCAAGTGACGTCGTAGAACATGCAATTATTCCGGTTCTTATGGATTTGATGCATCTGGAATCGGAGCAGAAATCAAGCTCTCTTTTCAAGAAAGTGCTAGGGGTACTTGCCCATGTTGAATGATGCTACATTTTTTTGAACACATATACATTGCATTAGGGTATACCGATTACGCACCGGCATCGACTGCCTCGTTGCCATTATAAAGAATGACTTTATTCTTTTTTTTGATAAAATATCAGTATGAATAGATGGAGAGATTACCATGAATGAAATGTTAGGAGGCCGTATCAAGGTATTAAGAAGCGCAAAAATTTCACTCAGGATATTCTTTCCAAGGTTGCAGAAGTTTTAGGTGTAACTGTAGGGGGGACTACATACAGGATAGTAGGAAACGAGAAATCCGAATAAAAGCATCAGAGTTTACTGAAAGTGTACCGCTGCCTTTTATTCAGTTCTGTATCTATAACCGTTTCACCGGCAGGCAGTTCTACTGCGTTTGTTGATGTGGCGGTAAAGTCAATAGCGTTGGGGGGTAAGAGTTTTGGAAACCCCTACCTCCTGCTCGCAATAAATCCTGCCAGCCACATGACAGCCGATGCAATAATAAATATAAGAACAAATGTATTAACCTGTTCTTTCCATCTCAATGAAAGAATAACTGCATCGCCTATGACTGCTATGATAATTGGCAGAAGCATAAAAAGATTGACTGCATCATTATTGAATACCCTGTATGCCATATATGCAAAAGCAGCGACAAGCACAAGTGATACGACTGCCTCTATTATGTGGAATAATCCGGCGTATTCAATATGTGATTTATATACAACCGGAATAGCCATAGAAAAAAATATGAGATACACAAGTGAAAGCCATAGTAATATGCTGTCATTTGCCATTGCATTATTTTTAGCCGTTCTGATGACAAGTGCGGCTATCAGAAATCCGTATGAGGCAAATTGTATTCCGGGGATTGTATATTCGGTATGCACCATGCCTGAGACCAGAATCACGCCGATTGTAATACATATCATCTTTGCATTAACCTGCGTTCCGTCTGACAGAAGTGCCTTAAGGAAATCCCTGTTGATTGTAAATAATAAAATAACGGATGCTGCAAGCGACAGAATACAGATGCCGTTTACATACCGGCTGAACCCATCTCCCCACATGGAGAGATTTTTATCCGCAAATGAACGTATGAGACTCTGGATTCTTTCACCAAAAAGAATCAGAAAATAACCCATGATAAGCCAGTTAATTAACATCTTTTGTCCTCCTTTAAAATTATAATTGATAGTAAATTATATCATATATGAATATCAATTTGCCATATAAAAATATATAATATGAGTCCTTTTTTTGGGACAGGAAATATGAGATAATTATTACGGGATTGGAAAATACAACCCTCAGGCTTCTGTCCCGCATTATTTTTTAACAAATTGGAGGTAGCATTATGAAGAAAAAGTTTAGAGTAAGTAGTCTTATCAAAGGTATTGCAGTCGTATATTGTCTGGTTGGATTTGTATTGTTTGTAGTTTGCATAGCAATCAGTGTGAGCCACGATATTTCACTGTATAGAAATTTTGAATCAGCAATATCTATTTACAACTACGGAACATTGGAAACTGCAGGTATAATATGTCAGATGATTGCTATTCTTTTTAGAACAGCACTTATTTACGGATTTGGTATTATTGTAAATATGGCAGAAGAGTACATTGACAGCCGAAAACATACGGATTAGATCACTGTGTGAATCTACGACAATTTAGCCAGTGCCACATATAGCTGGGATATTTTATACCATGTGGCATAATCGACGGTGCCGGTAACGGGCATGTTGAAGGTCTCCTGGAATTTGCTGACGGAAGCTGCTGTGTCCTTACCGTAGATTCCGTCAACAGTAAGAGGAGGTATGTTGCTGTAGGTACGGCGGATGAGGGAAAGCTGTTCCTGAATGGTGGTGACAGGAGGACCGTATGAACCGATTTCAAGGGTGTATCCGGGATATGAGACAGGGATGCCCTCGATTATTTCGGCAGTGTTTATATATATGTCGCTGCCGTAGTAATTACGAAGAATCTGGAGAGCGGTTTTGCCGTCATCCCCAAGAGACTTGGAACCCCACTGGCTGAGACCGCTGCAGGTAGTCCTTTTGCCGTCGCAGTATTGGGTGAGGATTGGCTGTTTGACATCGGGACGGGATACATAATTTGAGAAATATTCATCAACAACGTTGGAGATGGTGTCGAAAATATTACGCTTATTAATCCACTTATGGTCAAAAGCGGTAGAAGATGTAATGGTAAAATAATAACCTTTATTGCGGTACCATTCGGTGTATACACGGTTCAGGGTAAAAGAAATAATGGCAATTACATTGGCTTTGATGGTTTCTCTGGGCCATGTAGGGTATATTTCACTGCTGGCAACATTTTTTATATAATCGGCAAATGGAACGTAGTAGTCAGTTGCTGTCGAGTCGGATGGGACACCGTCATGGACAACAATGGTTTCAGGAACCACAACACGGTCAAGAACAATTTCACCGGTGTTTTCAATGGGTTTTATCTCGGCCTCAGGAATTTTTGGAGGATAGTTGCCGATTAGTGTATTGGGACCAATGTTATAATTGCCGGGATTTCCTGTAAGAACAATATTTTGTATTGATAATATTCCGGAAAAAATATTTGAACCGGTAATGGAAACCGGGGCAAAGCCCGGAGCAGAAGCTACAATATTATACATGGAGTAAGGTATGATAATGCCGGGAGTTTCACTGATGCTCTGTGGTGGAGCCGGCAGTTCGATTTGTTCTGTCTGACCTATGGAATTGGTTTCTGCAACGTCAACTGGGTTTTCTTCATCCGTACCTTCGTAGATGCTGACGGTTGCATCAATGGGAATTCCTTCTTCATTTGTGATATTAACCCTTAAAAAGCCGGTTTCATCATTTTTATAAAGCATAATTTTAACCTTTCCGGATATTATAATTCATATTGCTGCGATGCAAAATTAATCGCAAATGACAGCATCAATGCTTACATGATATTATATGATGAAAAAAATATTTGTTGAGTACAATTTGCATCTTGAAATCAGCCGGATTTTATGGTAAAATTTCTACAATTTGAAGAAAAAAAGCGCTATCAGTATGTTTAGTTGTTTTTTTTTTGCCTAAATAAATAATACATGTGAAAGGTTTGAAGGTGTGAAGATGAAAGCATTTTTGATTCTAAGTGACGGAAATGTCTTTGAAGGTACAAGCATTGGAGCTGAGAGAGAAGTAATCAGTGAAATTGTTTTTAATACCTCAATGACAGGATATTTAGAGGTTCTTACAGATCCATCATATGCCGGACAGGCAGTAGTTATGACATATCCATTAATTGGCAATTATGGTATTTGCTATGCTGATGAGGAATCAGGCAGACCATGGCCTGACGGTTTTATTGTCCGAGAACTTTCACGTGTTCCAAGTAACTTCCGTAGTGAAGATTCTATACAAAATTTTCTTAAAGAAAATAACATTCCGGGTATTGCAGGTATTGATACCCGTGCTCTTACCAAGATTCTCAGGGAAAAGGGTACTATGAACGGAATGATTACCACCAATGAGAATTATAATCTTGATGAGATTCTCCCTAAATTAAAAGAATATACCACAGGCAAGGTTGTTGAAAAAGTAACTTGTGAAGAGAAATATGTACTTCCCGGTGATGGATTTAAGGTTGCACTTATGGATTTCGGTGCCAAGAGAAATATTGCAAGGTCTCTTAATAAGAGAGGCTGTGAGGTAACAGTTTATCCTGCTTTAACCACAGCAGAAGAAATCCTTGCAGCTAATCCTGACGGAATAATGCTTTCTAACGGTCCGGGAGACCCTAAGGAATGTGTTTCCATTATTAAGGAAATCAAGAAATTATATGATTCAGATGTTCCTATTTTTGCAATTTGTCTCGGACATCAGCTTATGGCACTTGCCACAGGAGCTGATACACATAAGATGAAATACGGACACAGAGGAGCTAATCATCCGGTTAAGGATCTTCAGACCGGTAAGGTATATATCTCATCACAGAACCATGGATATGTTGTTGATATGGATACACTTGATGATAAGATTGCAAGACCTGCATTTATCAATGTTAATGACAAGACCAATGAAGGTCTTGAATATGTAGGCAAGAACATCTTTACAGTCCAGTTCCATCCGGAAGCCTGTGCAGGCCCTAAGGATTCGGATTATCTTTTTGACAGATTCATGAATATGATGAAGAAAGGCAGGGATTAATTATGCCAAAGAATAAAGACATAAAAAAAGTATTAGTAATCGGTTCAGGTCCTATTGTAATCGGTCAGGCTGCCGAATTTGACTATGCGGGAACACAGGCATGTCGTTCTCTTAAAGAAGAAGGCATGGAGGTTGTTCTTGTGAACTCTAACCCTGCCACAATCATGACTGATAAAAATATTGCTGATGAAGTCTACATTGAGCCATTGACAGTTCATTCACTTGAGCAGATTATTCTCAAGGAGAAACCGGACAGTATTCTTCCTACACTCGGTGGACAGGCAGGTCTTAACCTTGCAATGGAAATTGCTGAGACAGGTTTCCTTGAAGAACATAATGTTAAATTAATCGGTACAACCGCTGAGACAATCAGGAAGGCAGAAGACAGACTTGAATTTAAGACAACAATGGAAAAAATCGGAGAGCCTTGTGCACCTTCTCTTGTTGTTGAGAACGTTGAAGACGGTATTGCTTTTGCCAACCAGATTGGTTACCCTGTAGTTCTCCGCCCGGCATATACACTCGGTGGAAGCGGCGGCGGTATTGCTAAGAACGAAGAAGAACTTATCGACATTCTTTCCAATGGTTTAAGATTAAGCCGTGTAGGCCAGGTACTTGTTGAAAGATGTATCGCAGGATGGAAGGAAATCGAATACGAAGTAATGCGTGATGCCAACGGAACCTGTATTACAGTATGTAATATGGAAAATATTGACCCTGTCGGAGTACACACAGGTGACAGTATTGTAGTTGCACCTTCACAGACACTGTCTGATAAGGAATACCAGATGCTTCGTTCATCAGCTCTTAATATTATTGACGAACTTAAAATAACAGGCGGATGTAATGTACAGTTTGCACTTCATCCAACAAGTTTTGAATATTGCGTTATCGAAGTTAATCCTCGTGTAAGCCGTTCATCAGCCCTTGCTTCCAAAGCAACAGGTTATCCTATTGCCAAGGTTGCGGCTAAGATAGCACTCGGCTATAACCTTGATGAGATACCTAATGCAATTACACATAAGACATTTGCAAGTTTTGAGCCTGCTCTTGACTATTGCGTAGTTAAGATTCCAAGACTTCCTTTTGATAAATTTATTACTGCTTCAAGAAAGCTTACGACACAGATGAAGGCAACCGGTGAGGTCATGAGTATCTGCACTAACTTTGAAGGCGCACTTATGAAGGCTATCCGTTCACTTGAACAGCACGTTGATTCGCTTATGAACGATGATTACTCATCATATTCTGATGATGACATTATAGAACTTCTTCACAACATTGATGATAAGCGTATGTATGTTGTTGCAGAGGCTTTAAGAAGAGGCATTTCTTACGATACAATCCATGATATTACCATGATTGATAAGTGGTTTATCGATAAATTCCACATTATCGTTGAAATGGAAAACCGCCTCAAGACAGAAGAACTTACCAAAGAACTTCTTGCTGAAGCAAAGAGAATTGAATTCCCTGACGTTGTTATCGGAAGACTTACAGGCAGGACAGAAAAAGAAATTAAGGCTTTAAGGGATGAATATGGTATTCATGCGGCATTTAAGATGGTTGATACCTGTGCTGCCGAATTTGAGGCTTCAACACCTTACTACTATTCATGCTACAGCTCAGAAAATGAAGTTATTGAGACTAAGCCTGAGAAAAAAGTCCTCGTACTCGGTTCAGGTCCTATAAGAATCGGACAGGGTATCGAATTTGACTATTGTTCGGTTCACAGTACATGGGCATTCAAGGCTGAAGGATATGAGACAATCATTATCAATAATAACCCTGAAACAGTAAGTACCGACTTTGATATAGCTGACAAACTTTATTTTGAACCATTGACACCTGAGGATGTTGAAAGCATTGTTGAACTTGAACATCCGGACGGAGCTGTTGTGCAGTTCGGTGGACAGACAGCCATTAAGCTCACAAAAGCATTAATGGAAATGGGCGTTCCAATCCTCGGCACGAGCGCAGAAGATGTTGATGCGGCAGAAGACAGAGAGCTTTTTGATGAGATTCTTGAACAGACAGGAATTCCAAGAGCAGCGGGAAAGACAGTTTTTACTACAGAAGAAGCTCTTGAGGCAGCTAATGAATTAGGTTATCCTGTTCTTGTAAGACCTTCCTATGTCCTTGGCGGACAGGGTATGCAGATTGCCATAAGCGACAAAGATATTGTTGAATTTATGGAAATCATTAACAGACAGGTTCAGGAACATCCAATCCTTGTTGATAAATACCTTATGGGTAAGGAAATTGAAGTTGATGCCGTTTGTGACGGAGAAGATATTTTAATTCCCGGTATTATGGAGCATATTGAAAGAGCCGGTATCCATTCGGGAGACAGTATTTCAGTATATCCTGCCCAGAGTATTTCACAGAAAATTGTGGATATGCTTGAAGATTATACAATTAAGCTTGCAAGAGCTTTACATGTAAAAGGTCTTATTAATATCCAGTTTATCGTATACAATGACCAGGTATATGTAATAGAGGTTAATCCACGTTCTTCAAGAACTGTTCCATATATAAGCAAAGTTACAGGTATTCCTATTGTAAAACTTGCTACACAGGTTATTATCGGTAATACAATCAAAGGTCTTGGCTATACACCCGGACTTCAGAAGAAAGCAGACTACATTGCTATCAAGATGCCTGTATTCTCATTTGAAAAGATTCGCGGTGCTGATATCAGCCTTGGACCGGAAATGAAATCGACAGGTGAATGTCTTGGTATAGCAAAAGATTTTAACGAAGCATTATACAAAGCCTTTGTAGGTGCAGGCGTTAATCTTCCAAAACATAAACAGATGATTATGACAGTTAATGACCATGAGCAGAAAGATGCTCTTTCGGTTGCAAAACGTTTTGCAGCTCTTGGATATACAATTTATGCGACAAGAGGTACAGCACGTTATTTCAATGAAAACGGCGTTGAGGCAATTAAGATCAATAAGGTTGAACAGGAATCACCAACACTTCTTGACCTTATTCTTGACCACAAGATTGACCTTGTTATCGATATACCTGAGAACGGTATTGAAAAGAGCCACGATGGTTTCATTATCAGAAGACATGCAATCGAGACCGGTGTAAACGTTCTTACATCACTTGATACAGCCAATGCATTGCTTACAAGTCTTGAATGTCAGGCAACACAGTCAATGACACCGATTGATATAGCAACAATTTAATTGTTATGGAATAATTAAGAATTTCTAATGACAGCTATGAGTTTATCTGGGATTACCGGAATCCTCTCATAGCTGTTTTAACGTTAAAATTTCTTTACAACCGTAAATATGAAAAGTATAATGGAACATAACCAACGGAGGAATAATTTTTATGAAAAAAATTTTAGACCAGATTACAGAAATAGTCGGAAATGCTTTTAAACAATGCGGCTATGATGATAAATACGGAAAGACAGGAATATCCAACAGACCTGATTTATGTGAATATCAGTGCAACGGAGCAATGGCAGCAGCAAAGGAATATAAGAAAGCACCATTTATGATTGGTGATGAAGTGGTTGCAATTTTACAGGACAACAGTGCCTTTGAGAAGGTTGAATGTATCAAACCGGGCTTTATCAACATGGTAATGAGCGCAGATTTTATAGGTGGTTATGTTCGTGCCATGGCTTTGGAGGATAAGTTTGGATGCGACTGTGAACCTAAGGACGAGACGGTATTTGTTGATTACGGCGGAGCCAATGTAGCCAAACCTCTTCATATCGGACATCTTCGTTCGGCAGTAATCGGCGAAAGTGTAAAAAGAATCTGCAAATTTGCAGGTTATAAGACAATAGGTGATGTTCATCTTGGCGACTGGGGTCTCCAGATGGGACTTATTATTACAGAACTCAAAGAACGTAAACCGGATTTACCATATTTTGATGATAATTTCACAGGTGAATATCCGGCAGAAGCGCCTTTTACAATATCAGAACTTGAGGAAATTTATCCGTGTGCCAGCGGCAAATCAAAAGAATATGCCGAATATAAGAAATCGGCTCAGAATGCCACATATCTTTTACAGAACGGTCACAGAGGATACACAGCCCTCTGGAAACACATTATCAATGTGTCGGTTGCTGATTTGAAAAAAAATTATGGTAACCTTAATGTCCATTTCGATTTATGGAAGGGTGAAAGTGATGCCCAGCCATATATTGCTGATATGGTTAAGGATATGGTAGACAGGGGGATAGCCCATGAAAGCCAGGGTGCCATTGTTGTAGACATAGCCGAGGAAAATGACAGCAGGGAGCTTCCTCCATGTATCATCCAGAAATCGGACGGAGCAGCCAATTACGAGACCTCCGACCTTGCGACACTTATCGAGAGGGAAAAATTATATGCACCTAAGTCATACATTTACCTTGCAGATAAGAGACAGGAACTTCACTATACACAGTTTTTCCGTGTGGCAAGAAAAGCAGGAATCGTATCTCCTGATACAGAACTTAAGTTCATCGGCTTTGGCACGATGAACGGCAGTGACGGCAAACCTTTCAAGACAAGACAGGGTGGTGTACTGCGTCTTGAATACCTCATAAAAGAAATTGAAGACAAGGTATACGAAAAAATCATGGCTAACCGTACCGTGGATGAGAGTGAAGCCAGAAATACAGCTAAGATGGTAGGACTTGCCGCATTAAAATATGGTGATTTGTCCAATCAGGCATCTAAGGATTATGTATTTGATATTGATCGTTTCACCTCTTTTGAGGGAGACACAGGTCCATATATCCTTTACACAATTGTACGAATTAAATCTATTCTTAAAAAATATGAAAATGCAGGAGGCGTGGTGTCAGGTATCCATACTGCTAACCCTGAGAGCGAGAGCGAACGTTCACTTATGCTTGTGCTCACAGGCATGCAGGATATGATTAAGACAGCATATGAAGAAAGTGCACCTCACAAAATTTGTAAATTCATATATGATCTTTCCAATGCTTTTAACCATTTTTATCATGAAACAAAGATTCTTTCAGAAGAAGATGAAAATAAAAAGAAAGGTTATATTGCACTTATAAAACTTACAAAAGATGTGTTAGAGACATGTGTTGACTTGCTTGGTATCGAAGCACCGGAGAGAATGTAATGTCAAAAGCAAAGGATTTAACAACAGGAAAACCAATCAGCCTTATGATAAAATATGCAATCCCTGTGCTGATTGGCAATCTTGTACAGCAGATATATAATTTTGCCGACACAATTATTGTCGGACAATGTCTTGGAAACAGTACATTGGCTGCCGTAGGTAATACCGGGTCAATGTTTTTCCTTGTCAATGGGTTTGTTATAGGAATAACAAGCGGTTTTTCGGTCCATATAGCACAATGCTTTGGGGCAAAAGATTATGACAGGATGCGTAATTCCGTATGTAATGCCATTATGTTGTGGACCGGAATCACATTGTTTATCACTTTACTTTCGGTGCTGATAACCAAGCCGGTTCTAAGGCTTATTAACACACCGGACGGTATTTTTGATATGTCCTATAATTATATCGTTATTATTTTTGCAGGAATAGCTGCACCTATGCTATACAATGCCGTTTCGTGTATACTAAGGGCTCTTGGTGACAGCAAAACCCCACTTTATTTCCTGATTTTTTCAGCACTCCTTAACATTGGTCTGGATTTGCTTTTTATAGTCGTATTTAATTGGGGCGTTGCAGGTGCCGCCATTGCTACAGTGCTTGCACAGCTTGTTGCCGGAATTGCGTGTATCGTATATATTTCCGTTAAGTTCCCTGTTCTTCATATAAAGAAAGAAGATTTTAAAATTAATCCGGGAATTATAAAGACACACCTTACCATAGGACTTCCGATGGCGTTCCAGTTTTCGGTTACGGCAATCGGAACAATCATCCTACAGGGTGCCGTAAATGTATTTGGCGAGAATTACATTGCCGCTTTTACGGCTTCCAGTAAAACGGAACAGCTTATCATGCAGTTTGGCATATCGGGTGGCGTAACAGTTGCAAATTTTGTCGGTCAGAATGTAGGTGCCGGCAGATATGACAGGATTAAAAACGGAATATTGAAATGGAGTCTTTTTACGGTTGGAAGCGCAGTTTTATGTATGGGTGTTATTTTCATTTTCGGCAGACCAATCAGCCGGCTTTTCATAAAAGGCGGGGATGAATTAATACTTTCCTATGCAATGACTTATCTCCATATTTCAATGTTTTTCTATATCCCATTGTTCCAGATTTTTATTTTCAGAAATGCTCTTCAGGCAATGGGTAAGACAACAATGCCGTTACTTGCGGGATTTTTTGAACTTGGAGCAAGGTCTATAGTCGCATACACGCTTCCAAAAGCGATAGGTTTTTCCGGTGTATGTTTTGCCGGTCCGGTTGCATGGGTATGTGCTGCCGTACCGCTTATTATTACTTATATAATTTATATGAAAAAATTTAAGAAAAAAGGGTATTTTAATACTCAATTTAGTTGACAAATACCCCCTAAAAATCCGATAATAGAGGTAGCTTAATTTTGAGACTATTTGAACGGAGAGGGTCAGACATGAAAGATAAAGACAAACATGGATTTGGTACTTTCGGTGCCATAGTATTAGGAGTTACGGCAGTTGCAACAGCAATTGTGGCAGTCAGCAAGAGCAAGAAGAAAAAGCAGAGTTTAAACAGTTTCCTGAAGGATGAACTTGTCAAACTTCCGCTTTTTAGTAAGAACGAATCCCACCACGCTAAGAAAAGCGCAGCAGACGAGGACGACATTTTTGTGGATGAGGACAACGAACCACAGAATGACAAAGCCACATCTTTTTACGATGAAGACATTTCTTACGAAGAAGATGAGGAATTCCAGTCAGTATCCAAGGCAAAGCCTATCGTGGATTTCAAACCAAAGCGCGAAGAAGCAGAGAAACCTGCCGAGGCACAGGATGCAGCCGGGGAGCCGGAAGCAACAGATGTGCAGGATGTAGCCGAGGAGCCGGAAACAGCAGATGTGCAGGATGTAACTGAGGAGCCGGAAACAGAACCTGATGATACGTTTGTATTTGAGTCAGTGGTTGTTGGCAGGGAGTCAGTTAAAGACGAGCCTGTTGATATATCTGATAAGAAACTTGACAGGGAATTTATTGCAGAACCGGTTGATGCAGAACCGGTGAGAGATAATTTTGTATTAAATGATGAAGATTTTTCGGACGAAGTTCAGGAAATAGAAATCGATGATGTTACCGCTGAACCGGCAGAAGAAAAGGTTACAGAGCTTGAAAAAGAAGATGGTCCGGTATCAGCAGGTAAATATGATGATGCTAGTTCAGAAGCAGAAACCGCAAAAGAAACTTTTGCAGCTGCGGTTGAAACACCTGTAAGAGAAACTTTCTCCGATGTGGAATTTTTTGATGAAGAAGATGACACTGAAGAAGGCCTCCGCAACAACGAGTCATATTATGACTGGACTTATAATGTTGATGAGCATTACAGTGTAATAACTGATGGCACATGGGTATATTGTAAGTCAGATGATGTCCTCACAAGCGATTCTATCAACAAAAAAGGCGAAAGAGAGACAATCGATATAGCCGAAACTTTTAAAAACAGAATTAAGACAAAGGGATATTGTCTGTTGAAGTATATCGGAACGGACAGGGAGGTTATCGTACCTGATACTATCAATGGCAAACCGGTTGTAGCTGCACTTAACACATTTAGAAGCAATCAGATTGTTAAAAAAGTCATTCTCCCATCAACGATGCAGGGCTTGAGAAGGACTTTCTATAGCTGCTACCATCTTGACAGCATTACTTTTGCACCGGGAACCAATCTGGTATACGAATTGGATGCAATCATGTGTGGTAACAATGATATGGACAGCAATACAGAGGCAACAACGGTATACTGTTCACACACAATCGCTGAATATATAAAAGGTCACTACAGATTAGGATGTCCTGTTACATTTGTTGAAAAATAATAGTAAATTACAGAACTTTGGTTACGCATAGTTAAAAAGTGTAACCAAAGTTTTTTTATTGCAATAAAGCGTGTGGGATATGGGATGCAACATGGGGCAGGCGCAGGCATTGAGTGGGTTGCTGTCATTAAATGCGTGGGATGTAGGATGCAAAAACCCATGCATCCCGCCACGGCGTCTGCAAATCTCTACCCAAACAGCTCAAAATCGCTTAAAGTAAGTTTCCTTGCGGTTAAGTTGATTTTGCTGTCCGATGCAACTGTGAAATACACATCGGGTAGTAAGGCATCCTGATGGGTGAATAAGGATTTGGCAGGAGATTTACGGAGACTCTTGAATACGCCGTCACCGGAAAGTTTTGAAACAGCTTCCTTGTAAGTCCAGATACGGCAAAAGTCAGCCTCCGGAGCAGACGAAGACCGGATTGTATTCAATTCACCGGGAGAACAGATTTTGGCAAGCATTGAAGCAGGGACTTTGCGGACGGTTTCCACATCGATACCCACAGGGGATGAATCAAAAATACACATAATGGCTTTGCTGCAATGACTGATGTTGAAATAAATTTCAGGATGGCTTTTCAGGTAGGGTTTGCCATCCGATGAAATATCAAAATCAGGAGTGTCTGTCAGGCTGTATTCAGTGCGGTAGCCGTACAGGAAAAGAAGGTATGCAATTACGCAGGCAAGCCTGTCCTCAGGAAACTTATATTTTAGAGCACGCTTTAACCGCTCAGGAGGAAGAAGAGACATTAAACTGTCAAGCTGTCCTTTTGTTATATTTTTTAAATCCGTAAAATAATAAAGCATAACCTGTCCTTTTTAATAAAAAATACTGTAATCAGTATAAATATTTTATTTTTTTATTGCAACTTAATTTTACTTTGATATAATGTTATAGAAAACGGGGTGCCCTTGGAGGCTGAGATTATACCCATAACCTGATTTGGATAATGCCAACGTAGGGAGATATTTTGTTTTGACAGACAGACACTATCCTTATGTAGTTCTGTCTTTTATTTTACGGAAAGGTAAGCAAAGATATGAGAGAATATACAACACAGATGGATGCCGCTAGAAAAGGGATTGCAACGCCACAGATGAAAATTGTGGCAGAAAAAGAAAAAATGCAGCTTGAAGAGCTTATGGGATATATGGCAGAAGGTAAAGTTGTAATACCTGCCAACATTAACCATCAGTGTATCAATCCCGAAGGCGTAGGAAGTATGTTAAGAACCAAGATAAACGTCAACCTTGGCGTGTCAAGGGATTGCAAGGATTATGACATAGAGCTTCAGAAAGTAATGAGTGCCGTCAATATGGGAGCAGAGGCAATAATGGATTTGTCAAGCCATGGCAATACAGAGCCTTTTCGTAAAAAACTTACATCGGAATGTCCTGCAATGATAGGAACGGTGCCTGTTTATGACAGCGTAATCCATTACCAGAGGGATTTGTCCACACTAACAGCGGAAGATTTTATAGATGTTGTAAGACTTCATGCCCAAAACGGTGTGGATTTTGTGACACTCCATTGCGGAATAACAAGAAAAACAATCGACCAGATTAAGAATCATAAACGTAAAATGAATATCGTAAGCAGGGGCGGAAGCCTTGTATTTGCATGGATGAGCATGACAGGTAATGAAAATCCGTTTTACGAATATTATGATGAGATTCTTGATATTTGTGAAAAATATGATGTGACAATTTCATTGGGAGATGCGTGCAGACCGGGTTGCCTTGCAGATGCAACGGATGTATGCCAGATTGAGGAACTTGTAAGACTTGGTGAACTTACAAAGAGAGCATGGGAGCATAATGTGCAGGTTATGGTTGAAGGACCGGGACACGTTCCTCTTGACCAGATTGCAGCCAATATGCAGGTTCAGAAGACGATATGTATGGGAGCTCCTTTTTATGTACTTGGACCTCTTGTAACGGATATTGCACCGGGTTATGACCATATAACAGCGGCAATCGGAGGAGCTGTCGCAGCTATGAATGGAGCCGCATTTTTATGCTATGTAACACCTGCGGAACATCTTGCACTTCCTAATGTGGAGGATGTAAAACAGGGCATTATCGCCTCTAAGATAGCAGCACATGCGGCAGATATAGCCAAGGGAATTAAGGGCGCAAGGGATATTGATGATAAAATGGCAGACGCAAGGCGTGTTCTTGACTGGGATGCTCAGTTTGAATGTGCGATAGACGGGGAAACGGCAAAAGCAATCAGAGACAGCCGTAAACCGGAGGATGACCACAGCGACACCTGCAGCATGTGCGGAAAGTTCTGTGCGGTAAGAAGCATGAATAAAGCACTTAACGGTGAATATATTGATATATTGT
>ENA-OPDU01000227-OPDU01000227.1-human-gut-metagenome-genome-assembly--contig:-NODE-227-length-14251-cov-2.210411_pt1 | contig 14251 bp, 14 predicted proteins | sample MGYA00241294_ERZ501522 | MGnify/ENA primary metagenome ERZ501522 (study PRJEB25962, sample SAMEA2042430) | human gut metagenome | biome: human gut; feature: human-associated habitat; material: faeces...
CACCTCGAGGATGGGAATGCGGTAGGCGCGGATGATGTCCTTTATAATAGGTACGGAAAGGCGGATGGCCTCGGGTGTCTCCTCGCGCTGTGCCTTGTATTGCTCGTAGGCCTCGTGGCGGAAGGTGGGGCCCGACGGGTCGAAGGCTACTCCTATGTGTGTGGGATTCTCTTTTTTGAGCACTTCTTCCAGGGTGTTTACAAAGCCCAGAATGGCCGAAGTGTTGAATCCTTTTGAATTGATTCTCGGGTTCTTGATGAACGCGTAATAGGCTCGATATATCAGTGCATAGGCATCGAGCAAAAACAGTTTATCGATTGAATTCATACATTTAATCCTTTTTTTCATGGTAAAAGTACAAAAAAATACCGTATTAACCGTTTTATTACTATTTTTGTGCTCAAATAGCGATGTATGGACAGTATATCCTTCATAAAATCCCCGATTTCTGCGGAGTTGGAAGACTTCAAAAAGCATTTTGATAGTTGCCTTTCCAGTTCTAACCTTTTGCTGAACAGCGTGATTGCGCATATACGGCAGAAGAATGGGAAGATGATGCGCCCGATTCTGGTTTTGCTTGCGGCGAAGCTGTACAATGAGATTTGTCCGGCAACGCTTCATGCTGCGGTTGCCTTGGAGCTGCTGCATACGGCAAGCCTGGTGCATGACGATGTGGTGGACGAGAGTACCGAACGCCGGGGGCAGCTCTCCGTGAATGCCGTCTTTAATAATAAGGTGGCGGTGCTTACGGGAGATTATTTACTGGCAACGGCTTTGGTGGAAGTGGGGATGACGCGCAATTACGGCATTATTGATATTGTTTCGAAGCTGGGACAGGATTTGGCGGAAGGGGAGTTGTTGCAGCTTTCCAATGTCAGCAATCCCGAATATTCCGAGGATATTTACTTTGATGTCATCCGCAAGAAGACGGCCGTACTCTTTGCCGCGTGCATGAAAGCGGGTGCGCTTTCGGTGGGAGCTGGCGATGAAAAGGCGGAATATGCACGTCTCTTTGGCGAATACATCGGTCTTTGCTTTCAAATCAAGGATGATATATTCGATTACTACGAAAGCAAGGAAATCGGCAAACCTACCGGCAATGATATGCTGGAAGGAAAGCTGACCTTACCTGCACTTTATGCCCTTAATTCAACCCGCGACAAGCAGGCACAGGAGATTGCCGCGAAAGTAAAGAGCGGAACGGCTACAACTGATGAAATAGCCCGATTGATCGAGTTTTCCAAGGCAAACGGCGGCATTGAATACGCTACGAAAGTTATGATTGAGTTTAAGGAAAAGGCACTTTCGTTATTAGCTTCCATGGAAGATACGGATGTCAAGAAAGCGCTTGTTTGCTATCTTGATTACGTAGTGGAACGCGAAAAATAAGTTTGTTTTTTATACAATAAAGACGGAATATCTGTCAAAGTTTCTTTTATATCCCGTCATTCAAAAACGAAGCGAAGAACCTTGTTTCCTTAATATAGAGAGCAGGTTCTTCGCTTTGTTTTATATAACGGATATATCAACCGTGTTCCTCTTAAAAGAACTTCATTTCTTCGCCTTTGATTTCCGACAGCAGGAGATTTGCCAGACGGCTGGTTCCTAAACGGAACAATCCGTTGTTCAGCCATTCTTCGCCCAGCACTTCTTTTACAATGGTGTAGTAGATGAGCGCATCGTTTACGCAGTTGATGCCTCCTGCCGGTTTGAAACCTATCTTGTTGCCCGTCAAGGCATGGTATTCCTTAATAGCCTGACACATTACGTAGGCTGCTTCCGGAGTGGCGGCAGGCTGCTGTTTGCCGGTGGAAGTCTTGATGAAATCGGCTCCGGCATACATGGATAGGATAGAGGCCTTTTTGATGTTGGCTGCCGTTTTCAGCGCGCCGGTCTCCAGGATTACCTTCAGGTGATGCTCCTTGCAGGTGGCTTTCAGCTCCTGTATCTCATCGCACATGGTTTCATAGTCGCCGCTCAGGAACTTTCCTACGGAGATTACAATGTCTATCTCATCCGCGCCTTCCATGATTGCCATGGCGGTTTCGGCTACTTTTACTTCTATGAAAGTCTGTGAAGAGGGGAAACCTGCCGATACGCAGGCTATCTTTACGTCTTCCACTTCCAGCGTATCCTTTACTACTTCCGCAAAGTTGGGATATACGCAGATGGCCGCTACGTTCTTCAAATCGGGAAATTCTTCGTCAAACTGGTTTACCTTTTGGGTGAATTTCATGACGCTTTCATCGCTGTCCGTACTGTTGAGCGTGGTCAGGTCGATGCAGTTGAACAGGAACTTCTTTACTTCCGGAGTATTGTTTGCAGGGACTTTCTCTGCGATTATTCCGGCTACTTCCGCTGCCACTTCCGCATCATTCAAATTGGTGTTGTACTTCGCCAGAGCGGCATCGTACTTGCTCTGTGTAGATTCGTTATTCTCCATGGTCGGATAATTTAGGATTATTGATATGTCTTGCCTGGTCGCGTTTGGTTTTCTTCTCGATGCTGCGTGCAAATGCTTCGGTGATGTCTACACCGGTCTGGTTGGCAATGCAGAGAAGTACCCAAAGGACGTCCGCGATTTCTTCTTCAACGTTGTCTTTCTCTCCTTCCTTAAAAGACTGGTCGCCGTATTTGCGTGCCATAACTCGTGCCAGCTCGCCGACTTCTTCGGTCAATACGGCCATATTGGTGAGCTCGCTGAAGTAACGTACTCCGTATTTTTTTATCCAGGAGTCCACTTCTTGTTGTGCTTCTTTTAACGTCATTATTCCTTGTTTTTTGTATCCATACAGATGGTCACGGGACCATCGTTCATCAGTTCTACTTTCATATCGGCACCGAATTCACCGTGTTCTACTACGGGAACCTGTTCCCTGCAGACGGATATAAATTTTTCGTACATACGTTTTGCTTCAACCGGCTCTTTGGCTCCGATGAAAGAAGGACGGTTGCCATGGCTGCAATCAGCACATAATGTAAATTGTGACACAATTAGGAGCTCACCGTTAACATCGGAGAGAGCCCTGTTGGTCTTGCCGTTCTCATCTTCAAATATGCGCATCCTGACGATTTTATCAGCATATTTCTTCAACATATCATCTGAATCACCGGATTCTATACCTAAAAAAATAAGAAGCCCCTTTTTGATTTTACCTGTTATATTGCCGTCAACTTTGACTGATGCATTTAATACTCTTTGAATTACTACTTTCATTTTGCTACCTCCGGATAATTTTATTTTAAATTAAGTGGTGGAGTATTGTCAAATTAATGTGGTAATGGTATAATTTACTACATAGTTTGTAATTATCTATTTAGGAGGAATCAGAATGGAATTTTGTACTTTTTGTGGTAAGCAACTTGCTGACGGAGAGGTATGTACATGTCAGCAGACAGCACCACAGCAGAATGTTTATGGTGCACCACAGAATAACGGTGGAACTCAGGGAACATATACTGCACCTCAGGGAACGTATACTGCACCACAGCAGGGAACATATACAGCACCTCAGGGCGGATATAACACAGCACAGGGCAATGGTATGCCACAGGGTGAGACATATACAGCACCTCAGAAACAGCCTAAGGTTAAGGGCGACAATCTTTTTACACCCGTAATTAACAGCATTAAAGAAACAGCTAAGAACCCACTTGATGCGGCTGATACATATTATAAGACAGCTACACTTAAGACTGCAATTACATCAATGGTGACAGTTGTGGTTCTTTATGTATTGGTAAGTGTATTCAATCTTCTCGGTAACGTATGGCATATTCTTGCAATAGCAAAGAGAAGTTATGGCGCGTTTGCTTATCATTATGTGGATAAGGGCGATATTTTAAGATATGCAGGTATATCAGGAGGAACATGGGTTCAGGCAATTTTCTTCCCTATAGTGTACGCTATTCTTATGGCAGCAATTGTAATAGGCATGGCATATCTTGTTAATGCTCTTGTAATTAAGAAAGATAAGGTGAACCTTGTTAATGTTGCAAGATTTGGCGGAGCTGTTTCACCGGCTATCGGAACTGCTCTTCTTGTAAGATTTATTAATGGTTTTGTACATGTTAGTGGAATTAACGGAACTATTCTTTCTGGTTTGTATTTTGCAGCACTTGTTGTTGCACTGTTACAGTCACTTGAAATTATCCGTGGCATGGTTTCAGAGAAAAATAAATATGTATTGGCAACAATTATTCTTGTTGCAGGTCTTGTAATCGGAGATTACCTTGTAGGAACACTCTTCCTTGGTCATTTCTATCCATATTTTTTATCAATACCAATGCTCCTTTAATTTAAAATTCAAGCAGGGAATGTGTCTGTCGGGCATATTCCCTTTTTTAATTAATATAATGGATATAAGAAGGTACTTTTTATGAGAGATAAAGAAAAAATGATTTCCGGCCTTATATATGACCCGGCAGACAAAGGACTGGCAGAAATGAGACAGGCTGCACATATACTCAGTAAAAAATATAATGATTTATATGAAAATGATGATGACAGGAACAAAATTCTTGATGAACTTGTTCCAAACAGAGGAACAAATGTGTATCTTCAAGGACCAATCCAGTTTGACTATGGATGTTTTACCGAAATAGGAGATAACAGTTATGCGAATTTTAATCTGACATGTCTTGATTGTGCACCTGTTAAAATAGGAAAAAATGTTTTTATGGGACCGAATGTGTCACTTCTGACACCGGTTCATCCCCTTATGTATCAGGATAGAAACGTGTATACAAGGGAAGATGGGACAATTACAGATAAAGAGTATGCAAGACCTATTGTAATAGGTGATAACTGTTGGATTGCGGGAAATGTAACCGTGTGCGGAGGAGTAACAATCGGAGAAGGTACTGTAATAGGGGCAGGAAGTGTGGTTACCCATGATATCCCGCAAGGAGTTATTGCTGCGGGAGTTCCCTGCAGGGTTATTAGGAAATTAACTGAAGCAGACAGACTTGAGAATCATCCGGAACTGCTCTGATGGGCATAGTATGAGAGTTGACAAGTTTAGAAAAAATGATACTATGATAAAACAGAAACTAAGTTAAACAGGAGTAACATATGAGCGAAGTTTATGTAGTAGGACATCGTAACCCGGATACGGATTCGATATGTTCAGCAATAGCATATGCTAATCTTAAAAATAAAATTACAGGAACAGAGGACTATCATCCATACAGGGCCGGACAGCTTAATGAGGAGACCCAGTTTGTCCTGAAAAAATGTGATGTTGCCGTACCACCCCTTTTACAGGATGTGCGTGTACAGGTGAGTGACCTTAAGATACGAAAAACGGAAAGTGTTAAATCAACCATTTCCATGAAAAATGCGTGGAATCTGATGAAAGAATTAGGCGTTATTACGCTTCCGGTTGTCAAAAATAAGAAGCTTGAGGGACTAATCACAATAACGGATATTGCAACATCTTATATGGAAGTTGTTGATAACCATATGCTTGAGGAGGCGGAGACAACCTACAAGCAGATTGCGGAGACACTTGAAGGAAGGATTGTGTGCACTAACCATAATCGTCCATGCGTAAGCGGTAAGGTTATAACGGCTGTGGCAACTCCTGACATAATAGAAGAAAGCATTGAGACCGGTGATATAGTTATATTAGGAAACAGATATGAGGCACAGCTTTGTGCTATAGAGATGGGAGCAGGATGTCTTGTTATATGTGAAAAAGCACCGGTATCAATAACAATATCAAGGCTTGCAACGGAATGCGGATGTACAATTATCAGTTCACCACATGATGCCCTGACAGTATCAAGACTTATTTTTCAGAGTGTGCCAATCGGTCATGTAATGAAAAAGGACAGTCTTGTAACATTCAGACTGGATGATTTTGTTGATGACATCAGAAAAGTTATGGCTGAAAAAAGGCACCGTGATTTCCCGATACTTGACAAACATGGTAATTATGTGGGAATGATATCAAGACGTAATCTTTTGGATGTTGATAAGAAAAAGATTATTATGGTTGACCATAATGAAGCTAATCAGGCGGTAAACGGTATAGAAAGTGCAGATATTTTAGAGATAATAGATCATCACAGGCTTGGCGCTGTGGAGACAATTTCTCCTGTATTTTTTTATAATAAGCCGGTTGGATGTACCGCAACCATAATATATAAAATGTATGTGGATGCAGGTGTTAAGATAGAACCTAAGATTGCACTTTTGATGTGTTCTGCGATTATATCGGATACATTGATATTCAGAAGTCCAACCTGTACGGAAATGGACAGGGAAGCAGGTAAGGCACTGGCTGAAATTGCAGGAATTAATATAAAAGAACATGCACATGAGATGTTCTTTGCCGGAAGCAATATCAGCGAAAAGACAGCAAAAGAACTTTTTACCGGAGACTTCAAACGATTTTCTATCGGAGATACGACCTTTGGTATCGGTCAGGTGTCATGTATGGATGGTGAAGAACTGGATCAGGTAAAGAAGAAAGTAATGACATATATGAAGGAACAGTACAAATCCCTTGGCGTCAATATGCTTTATTTTATGCTTACGGATATTATCAAACCGGGAACAGAACTTTTATGTGTAGGTGATGGTGCAATGGAACTTGTTGAGCGCGCTTTCGGTGTGCAGGGATCGGATGATGTTGTTTATCTTCCGGGAGTTGTATCAAGAAAGAAACAGGTGGTTCCTGAAATTATGATGGAAATAACACAGTAAGGAGACAGAAATTATGAGTAAACAAAGTTGGAAACCGGGCAATATGCTTTATCCATTGCCTGTTGTAATGGTAAGTTGTAACAGAAAGGGTGAGAAACCGAATATTGTAACTGTAGCATGGACAGGAACAATATGTTCGGATCCTGCAATGGTGTCAATTTCCGTAAGACCGGAAAGATATTCACATGATATTATAGAAGAAACAGGTGAATTTGTTATTAATCTTGTAACAAAAGATCTTACTTATGCCACAGATTACTGCGGAGTCAGATCAGGAAGAGATGTTGATAAATTTAAAGAAATGAATCTCACTCCACTCCCTTCAAAGATGATTGATGCGGTAGGAATTGAGGAAAGCCCGGTAAATATTGAATGTAAAGTTGTGGAAGTTAAAAAACTTGGTTCACACGATATGTTTATTGCAGAAGTTGTCAATGTCACGGTTGATGACAGATATATGGACGAAAACAACAAATTTAATCTTAATGATTCCGACCTTGTTGCTTATTCCCATGGAGAATATTTTACATTAGGTGAAAAAATAGGAACATTTGGATATTCAGTAAGAAAGAAATAATGATATGAAAAATAACATAGTATTAATTGGAATGCCGGGTGTTGGCAAGAGCAGTGCGGGGGTTGTTCTCGCAAAGGCAATGGGGTATCATTTTGTTGATTCGGATATCGTTATCCAGCACAAGGAAGGCAGATTGTTAAGTGACATTATAGAAGAGTGCGGTAACGATGGCTTTCTTAAAATAGAAGACAGAATTAATTCCGAACTCGAAGCAGATAAGACGGTTATTGCCACGGGCGGAAGTGTAATCTATGGTAAAAACGCAATGGAACACCTTAAAGAAATTGGAATTGTGGTATATCTTAAAGCAGAATTTGCCACAATTAATGAAAGGTTGTCCAATCTCAAAGGACGTGGTGTTGCAATTAAAGAAGGACAGACACTTAAAGACTTATATGATGAAAGATGCGTATTATACGAAAAATATGCAGATATAACAGTCCCGCTTGATGGTATGTCCATTGAAGAAACAGTTGGTACTTTGGTACCGTTAATTGTGAAATTTCAAAGAAATGAGTAAGAAAAAACTATAAAGGGGTTTACAAGACAGCAAAGTTCTGTTAAAATTCAATTTGTTACAAAAATGTTACAATCAAGGAGCGGCAATGAAAGCATTAAAGAGTTATTTGAAATCTAATATGTCCTATGTTAAAACAGCAGTAATTGCAGTATTATTTACATTAGTTGCAATTCCTTTTGTGAACAGGGTGTCCGGCGATGGAAATAAGTACACTGTAGATTCAAGATATATGGTAGTGCTTAACGGCAATGAACTTGGATATGTAAGTGACTCACAGGTAGCAGAAAATGCCTTGCTTGATGCAAGGAATCTTCTTGATTCAGAGAGTGAAGGACTTGTGCTTGTGGAAGCTGATATGCAGCTTAACGAGCAGACAAGCGGAGGTGCTGTTTATTCCAAGGAACAGATGACGGAAAAGATTTATAATTCTCTTTCAACAGAAGCGAGCGTTCCATCCGAACAGGTAACAGCATATACAGTGAGAATTGATGATTTTACCGTAACTCTTGCATCACTTGATGATGTTGTGGAATTGCTTGAACGTGTTAAGAGCAGATATGCGGATACATCTAATTTCTCAATTGTCATTAATGAAGAAGATAACGGAATATACAGTTCGTATAAGATAAATTTTGTTTCAGCGGACAAGCAGCTTAATGAAGCAGCTAAGGTGCTTTTGGCTGAAGATGGTTCAGTGAGCGAGTCGGCTGCAAAAAAAGCAGAGAGTACATCATATAAAGACGGCGTACTTTCGATAGGTTTTGTTGAAAATATAGAAGTTATAGCGACAAAGAGTAATTCCGGAGATGTTGTCAGTGTAGATGAGGCATATGAACTTGTTACTAAAGAACACGCAGAGAAGGAGACCTATGTTGTTGCTTCGGGAGACTGCCTTTCATCAATAGCGAGGGATAACGGTCTTTCACTTGATGAATTGATAGCACTGAATGAAGGATTTACAGTAGATACCGCAATATATGAAGGCGATGTCCTCACAATAACAGTGCCTGCATCAGAGGTTTCTGTAAAAGTTGTTGAAGAGAAATCTTACAGTGAGTCATATAATGCACCTGTGCAGTATGTGGACAACGATACATTATACGTTGGAACAGAGAATGTTATCCAGCAGGGTTCAGAAGGGAAACGTTCGGTTGTAGCACTTGTTACTTATGTTAACGGAACAGAATCTTCAAGAGAAATTATTAAACAGGAAATCAGTACAGAATCAGTACCTAAGATTATAGAGAGAGGCACATTAACACCTCCTACATATATTAATCCGGTATATTCTACATATGTTACATCTAATTGGGGATACAGACCTGCACCAATTAATGGTATGCACAACGGTGTTGACATAGCAGTACCGGTCGGAACATCTGTAAGAGCATCATCCACAGGTGTTGTAACTATGGCAGGCTGGTATGGCAATTACGGATATTGCGTTGATATACGTCATTCGGACGGCAGCATGACAAGATATGGCCATCTGAATTCAATAGCTGTAACCTATGGACAGACAGTTACACAGGGACAGGTTATTGCATACTCAGGTAATACAGGATACAGCACAGGACCACATCTGCATTTTGAGATCAGAATCAACGGTCAGTCAGTTAATCCGCTTAATTATATATTTTAATTTATAATAGACATTTAACTCCCGGGAAGAATTCCGGGAGTTTTTTTATAGATGGATACTTGCCTATATGGTAATAAAATGTTAATATCATCTTATATGTTTAAAAATTGGAGGATTGGGATGAGCGAGTATGTATTCCTGTTCGATTTGGACGCAACAATAACCAAAGTGGAAATCCTGCCGGAAATTTCTGCTGAAATTGGAAAAGATAAAGAAATGAGAGAACTGACAGAAAGAGCTATGAGAGGAGAGATTCCTTTTGAAAGAAGCTTTCGTGAAAGAGTCAGTATTTTGAAGGATATACCGGTATCAAAGGTCAGAAAAATAGTTGAAAATATTCCTCTTAATGAGCAGGTTGCCGCATTTATAAGACAGAATAGCGACAGGTGCTATGTAATAACCGGCAATCTTGATATATGGATTGAAGACCTTATGAAAAAATTAGGAGTAGGTCATTCTTTCTATTGTTCAAAGGCAGAGGTTAAGAATGACCGGATTGTTGGAGATATACAGGTAATTGATAAGGCGACGGTTGTAAACAGTTTTGATAAACCGTTTGTTGCGATTGGCGACGGAAATAATGATGCCGATATGATTGCTGCGGCAGAAATCGGTATTGGTTTTGGCGGAGTGAGGGATATTGCTCCCGCTGTATTAAAATCAGCAACACATGCTGCGTATTCGGAGGATAAGTTATGTCAGTTTCTAAAACAATTGTTATAAGCTGTGCCGGAATGGGAACAAGACTTGGTATAGGAACAACCAAGGCACTGATAGATATTGAAGGAAAGCCTTTAATATTAAGACAGCTGGAACTCTTAAAAGACTTTGATGATATAAGAATTGTTGTGGGCTATCAGATGGAAAAAGTTATTGAAGTTGTGAACAATTACCGCAAGGATATTCTTTTTGTGTTTAACCATAACTATAGAAATACGGGAACAGGTGGAAGTTTTTCCCTCGGTATAAAGCATGCAAGGGAAATGGTCGTCTCACTTGACGGAGATCTTCTCGTGCACCCGGATGATTTAATGAGGATTATGCACAGTGATAAGGAATGCGCATGTGGAACTAAAATCGGAACGGATAATCCTATGCTGATGAAGACCATTAAGGAAAACGGCAAAGAGTTATGTACAGGGTTTTCAAGAGAAGAAGGAAGTTATGAATGGACAGGCCTTGCACAGGTATATACTGACAGACTTATACCCGGAGACAGACATGTATGTGACATGCTTGAATCTGTACTTCCTATTGAAATGGAATATATCAGAACAAGAGAAATCGACACAATGAATGATTATGAAAATGCCGTTAAATGGATTAAAAACGGATACAACGATTAATGCGGAGGAGACTGAAGGATGCAGTCAATTATATTAGCAGCAGGGTTGGGAAGCCGTTTAGGTGAGCTGACAAAAGAATGTACCAAATGTATGGTAAAGATTAATGGAATAACCCTTATTGAGAGAATGTTAAGACAGCTTGACAGGTATGGTATGGACAGGATAATAATTGTTACAGGATACAAGGGTGATATTCTTAAGGACTATGTACAGAATCTCAGAATTAATACACCGGTTGTTTTTGTGGATAATTCTGATTACCGGCATACTAATAATATATACTCATTATGGCTTACAAGAGAATTCCTTGAGGAAATGGATTCATTGGTTCTTGAGTCAGATATGATATTTGAAGACAGGGTTATCGAAAAGATGTTAGCCGTTGATAATGGATGCGGTACATTTGTCGCAAGACCGAGACCATGGATGGATGGCTCAATCGTTAAACTCGACAAAGATAATAATATTGTATATTTTGTTGATGATGAAGAAGTTAAGCGAATAGATCCAAGTTATTATCATAAAATAGTTAGTATATACAAATTCAAAAAACGATATGTTTCAGAAAAATATATGACATATCTTAATGAATATGTTAAAAAGAACAAAGACAATAATTTATACGAGTCCCTCCTTAAAGTGATTGATCTTGATGTGGAGAAAAAGATACCTGCCGAAATTCTTGATGAAGAACAGTGGTATGAGATTAATGATATTCAGGATATGGATATTGCAGAGTCAATGTTTGCAGACGGAAATGAAAAGGTACGTAAATATCTTCAGAGATATGGAGGATACTGGAGATACCCTGCGATGAGAGATTTCTGTTATCTTGTTAATCCATATTTTCCTAATGAGAGATTCATGAATGAGATGAAATCCAACTTTGATGTCCTTGTAAGGGAATATCCATCAGGAATGGCAGTGAACAGTCTTTTGGCAGGACATTTTTTTGGCGTGAGAACCGAAAATATATGTGTAGGAAATGGAACAGCGGAACTTATTAAATCACTTATGGAAAATATAAGCGGTAACATAGGAATGGTTTACCCTACTTTTGAAGAATATCCACACAGAAAAAAAGATGTAGAAGTTATACCATATTATGTCGTTGATAAGGATTTTGATTATTCTGTTGACGATATAATGAGCTATTACGAAGGTAAAGATATTTCGGCAATCGTCCTTGTTAATCCAGACAATCCATCGGGACATTTTATAAGCAAAAAAGATATCTTGAGATTGGAAGACTGGTGCCGCAGCAAGGGAAGAAAACTGATAGTTGATGAGTCATTCATTGATTTTGTTGAAGATGATGAGTGGCATACATTACTTGATATGGAAGTATTGCTTAATCATCCGTCGTTAATTGTTTTAAAAAGCATTTCCAAATCTTTTGGTGTTGCAGGACTAAGACTTGGAGTAATAGCCACAGCCGATACAGACCTCATTGCCTTCATGAAAAAAGATGTGGCAATCTGGAATATTAATTCCTTTGCAGAATATTATCTCCAGATAATAGAAAAGTACCGTGATGATTATTATGAAGCAATGGAAAAATTTAAAGAGGTCAGAAGGAGATATCTTGACAAACTCAGTAAAATAAAAGGTTTTAAGGTATACCCTTCACAGGCAAATTATGTCATGTGTCATATAGAAAACAGTGTGACATCGACTGAGCTTGCAGATATACTTCTTAATAGATATAACGTTCTAATTAAGAATCTTGCATCAAAAGAAGGGCTTAACAAGGGCAATTATGTACGTCTCTCAGTAAAGTCTGACGAAGAGAATGATTATATCGTAAATGCGTTAATGGAAATATTTAATAATTAGTTTACAAAAGAAACATTTATGCTATAATATATAAACGTGTCACAAGATATTTATATTGAGGTGCAAAATGGAACAGTATGTTATCAAAGGCGGTAGCCGTCTTACAGGCGAGGTTCTCGTAAGCGGAGCCAAGAATGCTGCACTTGCAATACTTGCAGCGGCAATAATGGCTGATGAACCGGTTACTATAGAAAATGTCCCTGATGTCAGGGATACAAGAATTGTTCTTGATGCGATTAAAGAAATCGGAGCAATCGTTGAACGAGTTGATAAACACACATATAAGATTAACGGCAGTACAATTTACTCAACAACAGTTGATTATGAATATATCAAGAAGATTAGAGCGTCTTATTATCTGTTAGGCGCGTTATTAGGAAAACTTGGCAACGCAGAAGTTGCTCTTCCGGGAGGCTGCAATATAGGAAGCAGACCTATAGATTTGCATATCAAGGGCTTTAAGGCACTTGGAGCAACGGTAGAGATAGAACATGGCATGATTCATGCACAGTCCGATAATCTTACCGGAAGTCATATTTATATGGATGTTGTTTCGGTAGGAGCGACAATTAATGTTATGCTGGCGGCATGTCTTGCTGACGGCAATACAATAATTGAAAATGCAGCCAAAGAGCCCCATGTTGTAGATGTGGCTAACTGTCTTAACTGTATGGGAGCCAACATAAAGGGTGCCGGTACAGATGTTATAAGAATTAAGGGTGTTGATAAGCTTCATGGAACAAGCTATTCTATAATACCTGACCAGATTGAAGCTGGTACATTTATGATGGCAGCAGCAGCCACAAGAGGAGATATTGTTATTAAAGATGTAATTCCAAAGCATCTTGAGTCAATAACAGCAAAGCTTCTTGAGATGGGCTGTAAGCTTGTTGAGGGCGATGACTGGATAAGAGTTATAGCTGAGGGTGAAGTGGGAAGCACTAATGTAAAGACGCTTCCGTATCCTGGTTTTCCTACAGATATGCAGCCTCAGATAGCGGTAGCACTTGCGCTTGCCAAGGGTTCTAGTATGGTTACGGAAAGCATATTTGAGAACAGATTCAAGTATGTTGATGAACTTAACAGAATGGGTGCTAAGATAAAGGTTGAAGGTAATACAGCATATATAGAAGGTGTGGAGAAGTTCACATCGGCTCAGTTATCTGCACCTGATTTAAGAGCCGGAGCGGCTCTTGTTATTGCTGCACTTGCGGCTGACGGAATTTCACAGATAGATGATATTGAATATATTCAGAGAGGTTATGAGGATTTTGAAGGTAAGCTCTCAGCACTTGGTGCAATTATTGCTAAAGTGGATTCAGAAAGAGAACTTCAGAAGTTCAAATTAAAGATTGGCTGATAATAATGGACTGCGGATATTTTTATGATATCTGTAGTTCATTTTATTTTTATATTTTTAATACTTTGTTATAATAATAGTGTGCTAATTTGTGGTATTATTATAAAGTGATTAATATATTTATATAATGATGTCCGATTTATAATAATAATGTTAAGATGTTATAACATTTGGATATTTAATATATAATATTTTATGTGCCGATGATGCACATTCTTTTTTATACACGATATTTAGAGAGAATACATATTTATAGCA
>ENA-OPDU01000231-OPDU01000231.1-human-gut-metagenome-genome-assembly--contig:-NODE-231-length-14151-cov-1.688422_pt1 | contig 14151 bp, 7 predicted proteins | sample MGYA00241294_ERZ501522 | MGnify/ENA primary metagenome ERZ501522 (study PRJEB25962, sample SAMEA2042430) | human gut metagenome | biome: human gut; feature: human-associated habitat; material: faeces...
CATGTGCCATGAACTTGCGAGTCAGCAAGTCGGCTTCCTCCACATATCCGTAGCGCTTCAATCCGGTTATACCAAAATATACCTGGTTAAACCAAACCGGACCACGCCAATAACCGAAAGTAGGACGCAATGCAGGATGACTTACATCAAGAGTACCTAGCGGCAGGTAAGAGTTGAAATGTTTTTCATCCATCATGATGTTCTTCACACTCTCGGCTTGTTCCGGGGTAGCAATACCTGCCCACAAAGGCAACCACCCCTCAGCCCCCATCACCTTGACAGATGTACGGTCATTCAAACGAATATCATAAAAGAAACCACTCTCGCTGTCATACATTTTAGTCTGTACATACAGCTTGATTACCTCAGCCTCCTTAGCCAACTGTTCAGAAAGCTCCTGCTTTCCCAAGATAGAAGCCATTTCCGAAAGTGTCAGTTTATCTACATAAAGGAAGGAATTCAAACAAATATTCTCCTGATCCATCGACCAAGCTTTCTCCATCTCATTCTTTAGCATCCGGGTGTCATCAAAACGCACACCGTTATCCATGCCGCCCTCCCAAGCCGCCGCAATCAGTGTACCATCAGTAGAACCATATTCGCAAATGCCATTGTGATCGTGGTCACGCTCAGCATACCACCATTGATGGAACTTATACAATTTATCAAATATTTCGTCCAAGAACGCTTTGTCTCCTGTAACCTTATAGACATTCATGGCTCCCCATGATGCTACAGGAGGTTTGGAGTCGCGCCAATTGTTACGTGCCTTATTATAACCGATAAAATCAGGAACCATACCATTCTCTGCCTGATAATCGAACAAAGAAAGCATTTCACTCTTGGCCCCTTCGGGATTATAGTACACATTACCCGATGCAATTTGCCAAGCATCCCACGACCAACATCCACCGATGAATCCTGTATAGGAAGGGAAACTACAACCATGGAAGATATCACCGGCAGGAGTACGCCAATTGGAGTTCAACGTCATCAATGCTTTCACAGCAATGTTCCTGTAAGCGTTTTCTTTCATATAAGGACTGTCGGCAGACAGTATCCGTTGAAGCCCCTGATTCCAACGCTGCGCATTCTCGGCAAAACATTGATCAAAAGGTATGGATTTTATTGCAACATACTCCTTATCTGCCTCTTCGCCTTTCAAGGTCAGTGTCTGGCTGTATTCCGAAGTATAACTTTTGCCGGATTGCAGCAAATAGTCACTCTTCTCAACAACTTGCAAACTGTCGTTCCCCACAGTCATCACTTCATCGGCTGTATGGAAAAGCACGGTAGCCGTCACCTCGTCTACCGGCGGTTCGTTACGCAGTGTGATAATCTGGCGATTGGTTCCCCAACGGCGACCGTAGAACGGATAATGGAACCGAACGCCCTTATCCACCTTAGTGGCAGTAGTATTCTCTTCAAAAACACCGCCACTCCAAGTCAGTGACACATTCAAAGGTGTGTCACTAAGATTTGTAATAACAGAACGTACAAAAGCAGTGCGTGAAGTGGCAAAACACAACTCAGTAGTGAATTCCAACCGCGTTGTACCAACTTTCCAGGTAGATACTTGGCTGTCTGCATATTACGAACCAAGTCGTACTTTTCACCATTAACCACCAACGTAGGCTGTGCCAACGTTTGGGCAATCCATCCTCTTCCATGCATCGTCATAGGCCCGATGAAGGCACCCGCAAATGCCCTGCTTTGGTTTACTGGCAATGCATAGCCACTCCATGCACCCAGATCAGAGAACAAATTGAGATCCCCATCTACAGGTTGTTCCGGTACATTTTTCACATTCAACAAATTGGGAAAATCTTCCTGTGTCGTAAACAGGGACTTTTCCGGCTGTGTAGCGACCGGGGTACATGCCCCCAGCCAAAGAATGCTACACATTCCATATATAGGAAATAAATGTTTCATAAACGGTTCTTCCAAAATTATACAAACAAGATTACTTGCTATAGTTCGGATTCTGCTCCCAATCGGGATTCAACAGAAATTCACTATGAGGAATAGGAAACAACTGGTGCTTGGTATCTACATAATTCTCAACAAACGGTTTATTGTGAGCTTTCAGCGTTTCTTCTACAATACCCCAGCGAACCAAGTCATACCAGCGCGAACCTTCCAATGCCAGCTCGCAAGGACGTTCTTTGTCTTGCAGATGTTTCAAGACTTCGGCTTTACTCATGGTAAGCGGCAATGCCGGTACATTGACACGTGCACGAACCTTATTTATTATGTTAATGGCCTCTGTTGTTTCACCCTTGTCATTTAGACATTCTGCATAAAGCAACAATACATCGGCATAACGGATAACGGAAACATTAAAGAAACTATAGTCCCAATAATCACTCATACCCTCGGTATAAGTAACATATTTGTGCCAGAAGATTTCTCCTTCTTTGTGGTAATCCTTAAAGGATTTTCCATTCTTATAATAAAAGGGACGACACTCGGGATCGTCAAAAATAAGCGTATGAAGTGCACGGTCGCTAGACTTACCGTCTATAGTCTTATCAGCCAATAACGTCTGACACATCCAGTCCGTAGGATAAGCTTCTTCATATGCATCCAGCCCAGCCATAGGTCCCAAATGAACGGTAAACAAGTTATATTCATACTGTCCGCCTGAACGGTCTCCGGTAAACTGAATCTCAAAAAGAGACTCTTTATTGTTCTTGTGCATACCGTCAAAATTATCAGCCCAATTCTCCATCAAGCCAAAAAGACTTCCTTCTTTATCAATGATCTTCTTGAATTCAACTTCGGCTTTACTCAATTCTTTGCGGAACATATAGAACTTACCCAAAAGAGCCGCTGCCGTATAACGCGTGACACGTCCTTTTTCACTTTCCTCATAACTTTCGGGAAGGTCGCTCTGTACTTCTTTCAGTTCGGTCTCAATCAGACTTACCAGTTCTCCCGGATTGGCTTGTGGAGGATAGAACTCTTCATCCGTACCTGCCAATGCCTCCTTATAAATAGGAACTCTCTCGCCAAAATTCACATACAAACGATAATAAAAGTAAGCACGCAAAAAACGGGCTTCGGCTATAGACTGCTTCTTCAAGGCATTGAGTGATTCCGAATCACCAGGTACAGTGGGAATGTTGGTCAAACATTGATTGGCATAATTAATACCTTTATACAAATTAGTCCACTCCGTCTTGACTACGGAGTTAGTGGGTTCCACATTGAATGATGAAATATTCATCCAACTCGTCACATCATCTCTGTGGGTAATCTCATCACTTCTGTATCCGTCTATTACTATGTAGCGTTCAAATGGTATCGCCCAAGATGCATTCGGCTGCAACGCTCCGTATACACTAGTCAATCCTTTCATAATATCCCCTTCACTTTTCCAGAAAATACCAGGTGATAAAGCATTGGGATTAGAGTCTTCATCCAAGAAATCTGTGCAAGAGGAAAAAGACATTCCGCTCAGAAGAGCTGCATATAATAATATGTTTTTGAATTTCATAATCTTCGTATTAAATTTAATTAGAAACCGAATTTAAGACCCATCATAAAGTCACGACTCAAAGGAATGGCTGCATAGTCATATCCCATCTGTCCGACTGAAGAACCGGTTGAAGGATCATATCCTTTGTAGTTGGTAATAGTGAACAAACGGGTAGCGCCTACATAAATACGCAGGTTACTCAAGCCCATTTTCTTACAATATTTAACCGGCAGATTATAACCTATCTGCAAGTTATTCAGACGCAGATAGTCACCATTCTCCACAAAACGGGTGGAAGTACGAGAGTTCTTATTAGGGTCACCAGACACGGCACGTGGAATATCAGTATCAGGATTTTCAGGTGTCCAAGCATTCAAGGCATTCTTACCATAGTTGAACACATGGTCCATACGCTCCAACTGATATTTAGTATAGTTATAACGCTTAGCACCAAAGTCACCGTAGAAATTGGCTACCAAGTCAAAGTCTTTATAAGTCAAGTTAATGTTGAATCCCAATGACACCTTCGGTGTACCACTACCCACTTTCACGCGGTCGTTTGTATCAAGCATACCATCTCCATTCTGATCTATGAAACGGATATCACCCGGCTTAGCCACAGGCTGCAGAGGCTGCCAGTTGCCGTTTTGATCCTTATAGCCATGAGCTGTGTTCCATTCGTCCACTTCTGCTTGATTTTGGAAGATTCCGGCAGTTTGATATACCCAGAATTCACCGATTTCACCACCTACATAAGTACGCAAAGCACCGTATTCATAGAGATAGTCAGGATTGGCCATAGATTTCAACACACTTTTATAATGAGATAAATTCAAATCCAAATCATACTTCAATCCTCCGGCTTTGCCATGATAAATGGCTTGCATTTCAAAACCGGTTGTGCGCAACTTACCATCGTTCACCAAGATAGAAGAATTATAGCCGGTAGCTAAACTGATGTTACGGCTAGAAAGCATATCCCTGGTGTTCTTAATATAAGCTTCCGCAGAAAGCTCCAGTTTATTGTTCCATAAACTAATGTCTACACCGATATTCTTATACACCGTCGTTTCCCACTTGATGTTACTGGATGGAAAAGCTGTAATGGCATATCCCATGGAAGTTTCACGACCATCAAAAGGATAGTTCAATGCATGGGTATTGTAGCTCAAAGTAGGAATATATCGATAAAGACCTATGTTCTGATTACCCAAAGCACCGTAGCTCAAACGGAGTTTAAACATGGAAACAGTTTCTTTCAAATTTTCCCAAAATGGTTCATTAGCAATGTTCCAACCCAATGATACAGAAGGGAAGAACCCCCACTTGTTACCTTTAGCAAAACGTGAAGAGCCATCATAACGGAAAGAAGCCATAATCATATAACGCATCATGTAGTTGTAGTTCACACGGCCAAAGAGAGAACGGAGGGCACTGCGGGTCTTGGTACCACCTACAGAATAGTTACTTTTAGCATGTCCCATCAAGCTCATACTGTTATTCTCAAAATCAGAACCGGAAGCACTAAGGTCTTCATACTTATTTTCTTCCTGAGAAAGTCCCAATAAAAGAGAAAGATTGTGTATTTCAGCAATGGTCTTGTCATAATTAGCTGTCAATTCCAACAAATCGTTGGTTGTCTGCGAACGTGATTCAGATAAACTAGCCATCGTGTTTCGTTTGGCCGCCCCAATCTCATAGGTAGGTGTAAAAAGACGAGATTTGCTAAAGTACATATTACGGCTGGCATTGAATTTCACGATAAGCCCTTTAATCGGCTCGTACTGCAAATAGCCGGAAGCTGCGATATAATCGGTAGAGCTTGTATTATCAATCAATTTATTAAAAGCAACCTGATTACCGGCATCAGACATACCCATACCAGAGATGGCACCACCATAACCACCATCGTTGTTCTCATCATAAAGGAACGCTAACGGCTCCATATTCGTCACCTGATAAATGGAAGAGAAACCCGAATTGGATTCCAAATCGGCCGACCAACGGCTATAGCTTACAGATTCACCCATTTTAAACTTACCACGGGTAACATCAGAGTTTAAACGGAAACCGAACTTTTCATCTCCGGTAGCAATAGTCACACCGTCCTACTATAGAAAGCAGAAAGAGACACATTGGAATTAGCACTACCTGCCGTATAACCAATGTTATATTTTTGTGTAAAACCACGTTGATAATACTCTTTCTGCCAATCAGTATCAGCAAACTGACTCGGGTCTCTCTCGTACTCGCTGATATATTTAGGCCAGCGGCTTTCATCCGTACCTGCATTTATTAATGCCATCTTACGTACTTTAATAAACTCAGCTGAATTACAAACTTCCAGACGCTTCGGCATGGCACTCAACCCCCAATAACCGGAAAAAGTAATCTTCGGAGCTGAATTCATCGTACCACGATGTGTTTCAATCAAAATAACACCAGCTGCCGAACGTGAACCATAGATAGCGGCAGTAGCAGCATCTTTCAATACGGAAATCGATTTAATATCTTCAGGATTAAGATAAGACATATTACCCGGAACACCATCGATAATCACTAGTGGACCGTTACTTTCACTGTTCTCGCCATCATCATCTTTCCAAGAAGTCACACCGCGTACCTGCAAAGTGGCAGAAGAACCGGCAGCACCACTGCCAAAGTTTACCGACAAACCTGGAGCCATACCTTGCAATGCCATCTCTGCATTTGCAGTAGGAATCTTAGACAGTTTATCACCCGATACTGATGTTACCGAACCTGAAACATCAGACTTTTTCTGTGTACCATAACCAATTACAACCACCTCATCCAATGTCTTGGTATCTTCTATTAATACAATTTTTATAGTAGACTGATTACCTATTTTCACGGTCTTTGTGGTATAACCTACATAAGAAACAATCAATTCAGTTCCCTTACCGATAGATAAAGTAAAACGACCATCCAAATCAGTAATCGTACCGTTTGTAGTACCTTTTTCCAATACACTGGCACCAATGATAGGTTCACCCTGCTCATCGGCTACAATACCGTTTATAGATTTCTGTTGTTTCACAGCTTCTACTTCGGGAGTTGCTTGCTTATATAATACAATATGGCGATTTTCTATTTTATAATCGATACCTGATTTTGAAAATAACCGATCTAAAATCTGGTTAATCGTTTTATTTTCTACTTTAATGGATACTTTTCTATTGACATTGACTTGATTCAGATTATAGGTAAAATAGAAATTTCCTTTTTTCTCAATAGCATTAATCACGTCATGCACCGTAGTATTTTCCATGTCCAAAGACATCTTCACATTCTGTGAATAAGCGATGCCTGCCCAACACGGGACAGTTCCCAATAATAGAAAAAGAACAAAGTATTTCATAATTAACAATGTTTTTCGTAGCCATAGTGATTTTTGCTCACCCAATGGCGTGCATTTCATAATATTATCCATACATTTGTAATTGATTAGTTTGTAATAAATTATAAGGTTACTCATTAATCCGGGTCGAAAGATGGTGGTGCGTCTTCGACCCTTCATTTTTTGCAAAGGTTTTACTTCATAGGCATCCGTTGTTTTTCAAAGTTTCACATACTGTTATTTTTTATATAGGTATACCGTTTTCTTTTCAATTCTATAATCCACCCGTCTGGTTTCTTTCAGCAATTCCATCGCCTGGGCTATGGTCAAGTCTTTCCTAAAATGGCAAGTGAAATATTCTTCAACCAGCGAACTATCCATAATCCTGATTTTCACATCATACCGACGTTCTATAACCTTTGCCATTTCTTTCAAAGTCTTATTGTCGAATCTCAGGTCACCAGTAGTCCAACTATCCACATTTGCCTGCGCCGAATTCCTTATTAACACCAAGCCATCACTAACGGTGTAATATACCTGGTCATTGGGCGACATTCTTTCCTTACTTCTGTCATCTAAGGTTGATACTTCTACCGAACCTTCTTTCAAAGTAATCCAACTCGGTTCATCCAAATAGGCTTTTGCATTAAATTTTGTACCCAACACCCTGATATTCAACATCGGCAATTTCACCGTAAACGGACATTTGGGATTATGTGCCACCTCAAAATAGCCCTCTCCTTCCAATGTGACCGTTCTATATTTTTCCGAGAACTTAGCCGGATAAGAAAAACGGCTCTCAGCGTTCAGCCAGACTGTTGTTCCGTCACTCAGCAATAAAGAAACCCGTTGGCCTTTCGGAACCACTACCGTATTGTATGCTTCCGGTTCCTCTTTCGTGATATAGAACAAGTTTGTCGCAAAAAGACAAACAGCAACCAACACAGCCGCATACTTCCACCATTCCCTGACGGTAAATCTCTGTATCGGTTTCTCTCTTTTCTCTATCTGTCCACTCAAGCCAAGTTGTCTGCTCAGTTGCCGATAAGCTTCATCCATACGTCCTTTATCCGAAAAACGCATTTCAGCTTTCAGTCCCCAGATTTGCTCCAGTTCAAATAAACGCTGACGGTTATCTTTCTCTTTCAACCACTCTAAAATCTCTTTTTCTTCGGTTGCAGTACAATGCTTATTGATATATCGAATTAAAATTTCGTCCTTCATTTACTTTCTTTATTGTCTTTCATTATTAAGACAATTAACCTAGAAGGAACTACGGGGTTAAAAAGAAAAAAAAATGCTTTTTTTGCATTTTATTTTTTACAGACTCCAGAAAAAGCCTGCATGAAGGTATTAACGAAGCAAAAACAACAGACAGAACAATACCTCCTTCAAATCCTCTCTCAAGAATTTTGTGGCTTTCTGTACATGTCCTTCCACCGTACGGGATGAAATATGCATAGCCTCCGCTATCTCTTTATAAGTCATCTCTTTAAAGTAAGACAATTCGAAAGCCTGACGACATTTAGGAGGTAATTTAGAGATGGAAGCTTTCAACAATTTCCGGATATCACGCTCAACCACCTCATTCCACAATTCGTTGGCGTCCGATCCTGCCAGCTGAAAGACCATGCGTTCTTCCGCCAAACGTACCTCCTCCTCATGCCCCAGCACAACAGCTTGGTGCTTCAGATAATTCAGGCAATTATTCTGTGTGCATTTATAAAGGAAAGAATGAATGGCATTGGGTATCAAAGCGGACTTCTGCTCCCAATACATGACAAAGACACTTTGTACAATATCTTCGGCAATATGTTCAGGCACAAAACGGCAAGCTACAGACATCAGACGAGGATAGAAAAGATTAAAAAGAAGACGAAACTCCGTCTCGTCTCCTTTTTGTACTTTATTTATATCTATAGAAATTGTTTGCATCTCCACATCCAATCCAAAGTTAACAGATACAAAGCTAATTTATTTTTCCAACTCCTGCAAACTTTCCATTTTCTTTGTTTCCAGGAACTCATAGATACCACAAAGATGTTCTTTTACCTTTTTATTCCCAAATTCATACACTTTCGTCACTAATCCGTCCAAAAAGTCACGATCATGAGATACAACAATCAATGTACCGTCAAAATCCATCAAAGCTTGTTTCAGGATATCTTTGGTTTTCATATCCAAGTGATTGGTAGGCTCATCTAAAATCAACAGATTCACCGGTTCTAACAATAGTTTGATCATGGCAAGACGAGTACGTTCTCCACCACTGAGCACTTTCACCTTCTTCATGGAAGCTTCGGGGCCGCCAAACATAAATGCACCCAGCAAGTCTCGTATTTTATTACGGATCTCCCCTTTCGCCACATCATCTATCGTTTGAAAGACCGTGAGGTTCTCGTCCAACAAAGAGGCTTGATTCTGAGCAAAATAACCAATCTGCACATTGTGTCCCAGCGTCAAAGTCCCTTCATGCTCTATCTCACGCATGATACATTTTACCAAAGTAGACTTACCTTCACCGTTCTTGCCCACAAAAGCCACTTTATCCCCTCTCTCGATGGTCAATGAGGCATTCTTGAAAACCACATGATCACCATAGGTCTTTCCTACCCCGTCCATAATGACCGGGTAATTTCCACTTCGCGGAGAAGGCGGGAATTTCAACCGCAATGCTGAGGTATCTTCTTCGTCCACTTCAACCAATTCTAATTTCTCAAGCATCTTCACACGGCTCTGCACTTGCAAAGTTTTGCTATAAGTTCCTTTGAACCGTTCTATGAAATCCTTGGTTTCCTGTATCATCTTCTGCTGCTCCTCATATTGCTTCATCTGTTGCTCGCGACGTTCTTTACGCAATATCAGATATTGGGAATAATTCACTTTATAATCATAGATACGTCCCATCGTTACTTCAATGGTACGGGTCGTGATATTATCTACAAATTTACGGTCGTGGCTGATGACAATTACCGCTTTGGCACTATTGACCAAGAAATCCTCCAACCACTGGATGGATTCAATATCAAGATGGTTGGTGGGCTCATCCAACAATAATACATCCGGATTCTGGAGCAATAATTTAGCTAACTCAATACGCATACGCCAGCCACCGCTGAAATCACTGGTAGGGCGATTGAAGTCCTCACGCATAAAACCAAGTCCCAGCAAAGCCTTTTCCACATCTTCTTCAAAATGAGTAAGATCAATGGAATAAAACTTCTCACTCATGGTAGAAACCTTCTCGATTAACTCCATATATGAATCACTTTCATAATCGGTACGTGTTTCAAGTTCCTTATTTATGGCTTCTATTTCTGCCTCCATAGCATGAAGATGCGCGAATGCCTGAGAAGCTTCCTCGAATACAGTACGCCCATCCTCTGTCATCAGATGCTGGGGAAGATAAGCTATCACACAATCCTTAGGAGCCGACACCTTTCCACGACTAGGTTGCCGCACACCAGCCAAGATCTTTAATAAGGTAGACTTGCCCGCACCATTTTTCCCCATCAAGGCAATACGGTCTTTCTCATTTATCTGAAAAGATATGTCACTAAACAAGGTGGTACCGCCAAACTCAACGGTCAATCCATCTACTGAAATCATATTTATTCTTTTAATCAGCAAGAGGGTGCGTCAAAAAAATGATTCAAGCTACCATTTTTTTGACACCCCCTCCTACAAGTTTTATACTTTATTGTTTTTATACTTTTTACCAATATCAGCTTGCCAATATTAATATCAATAATTGGGCAGTCAGAATACGAAGGAACATGGACACCGGATACACAGTAGAATAACCTACCGCCGGAGCATTATTACCTGCTGTCTGATTAGAATACGCCAATGCGGGGGGATCTGTGTTACTACCTGCAATAAGCCCCATCAACATGAAATAATTCATCTTGTAATGCCAGCGTGCAACCGCTCCCATTATTAATAAAGGTATAACTGTAATAAGGAAACCACAACCCACATACAACAAACCATCTCCATCGACAACCGTATTCACAAAATTCGCACCAGCCTTTATCCCCACACTGGCAAGGAACAAAGCAATACCAATTTCACGCAACATCAAATTGGCACTCATAGTGGTATAAGTCACTAATTTCAATTTATATCCGAAACGACCTATCAAAATAGATACAATCAACGGACCACCGGCCAAACCCAATTTTACCGGAGTAGGAATACATGGAAACGCAATAGGCAGACTACCAAAGAAAATACCCAGGAAAATACCCACAAAAATAGTCACGATATTAGGATGATCCAAACGTTTCAATGAGTTACCCATCAAATTGGCAACACGTTCCACCGCATCCTGAGGACCTACCACCATTACACGGTCACCTACCTGCAAGGTCAAGTTACGTGAAGCGAAAATATCCATACCTGAACGGTTGACACGGGTCACATTCACACCATACATACTACTGAAATGAAACTCACCCAATTGCTTACCATTCATTTTAGGTTGTGTAATCAAAATACGGCGGGATACCATCGGAGTATCCTGCTTTTCCCAATCCACTTCAATTTTAGGACCGATAAAAGCAATAATGGCTTCCGCATCGTCCTCTGCACAAACCACAAACAACTGATCACCAAGATGGAAGACAGTATCACGATTAGGAATACTGACATGACCGTTCTGCAATATACGTGAACAAACAAAGCCACGCCCCATGAAGTCTCTGACCTGAAGCAACGTTTTTCCTGCCAACGCCTCATTATGTACTTCCAGGTGCATCATACGAGGAGTCAGATGAGGATTTGCAGCTTCTTCTTTAGCGATATCCTCTTCCTCCTTTTTCAAATTAATCCGGCAAATGTAGCGGATAGCAATAATGGAACCAATGATACCCAGCACTCCCAACGGATAAGCGCACGCATATCCCATCGCTATCTGCGGACCATTGTAATTCAACTGGCTCAACGCTTCGTTGGCAGCACCCAGTCCCGGCGTGTTCGTTACGGCACCACAAAGAATACCCACCATCATAGGCAGCTCTATCCGGCCGTTCAAACCATAATACAAAGCCACTGCCACAGCAATGTTCAATGCGACAATCCCCATTGCCACTAGATTCATAGCAATCCCTCCTTTCTTAAAGGAAGAGAAAAAAGAAGGACCTACCTGAAGTCCGATACAAAACACGAACAATATCAGTCCGAAATCCTGTAAAAATGTAAGTATCTGTGTATTCCCCGTTAAGCCGAAATGTCCGCAGACAATACCGGTAAACAAAACAAAAGTAACACCTAACGATACCCCGAAAAATTTAATTTTTCCCAGCAACACTCCTACTGCAATCACAAAGGAATAAAGCAGCACGATATGCGCTATTGAGTTTTCATCAAATAATAGATTTTGTAACCAGTCCATGATATAATACTATGTTTTTATAAATTGCCGCAAAATTAATGAATTCCCCTCACTCAGCCCAACAATTTGAAAACTATTATTTCATGATTCCTATTTATTTTGCAATATCCACTTTGCAATAAGAACATCTTTTATTTTCGTCACTTAACAAAATGACAGAAACCTCTCTTTCTCCTTTATGAAAATAGCTAAAAAAAGGATTCTATTTAAAAGGTTTTAGTATATTTGCCCGTACTATTGAAAAAGTATGTGATATAATTCTTAAATATTAATACCGAATAAACTATGGCAGATAGTAAAGAGAAACTCTTTTCGGACTTCCCAGCCGTTTCTACGGAACAGTGGATGGAAAAGATTACAGCAGACTTGAAAGGCGCTGATTTTGAAAAGAAATTGGTTTGGAGAACCAACGAAGGTTTTAAAGTAAAACCATTTTATCGCCAGGAAGATCTGGAAGGTTTGAAAACAACTGAAGGACTACCCGGAGAATTCCCCTATGTAAGAGGCACGAAGAAAAACGACAATACTTGGTTCGTGCGTCAGGAAATCAAAGTAGAATGCCCTAAAGAGGCTAATGCTAAAGCACTGGATATTTTGAACAAAGGTGTTGACTCATTGGGATTCTACGTAAAGAAGAAAGACCTCAGTCCTGAATATATCGAAACATTATTGAATGATATCTGTGCGGAATGCATTGAGTTAAACTTCTCCACTTGCCAAGGACATACGGTGGAATTAGCCAAATTATTGGTTGCTTACTTCCAAAAGAAAGGATACGACCTGACCAAGTTGCAAGGCTCCGTCAACTATGACCCTATGGGTAAAATGATGGTAAAAGGCAAAGACCTTAGCAATTTCATCACTACTGCCAAAGAATTGGTAGAAGTACTGGCTCCGCTACCTAAATTCCGTTGTATCTGTGTCAATGCGATAGAACTGAACAATGCCGGATCTTATATTTCACAAGAACTGGGCTATGCATTGGCTTGGGGTAACGAATATCTGAGCAAGCTGGTAGAAGCAGGAGTTCCTGCCGCACTGGCTGCCAAGAAAATAAAATTCAATTTCGGCATCAGTTCCAACTATTTTCTAGAAATTGCCAAGTTCCGCGCAGCACGTATGTTATGGGCGGACATCGTAAAAGAATATCATCCTCAATGCAACCGCCAGCCCGAATGTCCGAACAAAGCGGAAGACGGTACTTGTCTCTGTGCCTGCAAAATGGTGGCACATGCTGAAACATCCACTTTCAACCTGACTTTGTTTGATGCACATGTAAACCTGCTCCGCACTCAAACCGAAGCGATGAGTGCCGCCTTGGCAGGAGTCAACTCCATCACCGTAACCCCGTTTGACAAGACTTACGAAACTCCGGACGACTTCTCTGAACGTATCGCCCGTAACCAACAGTTATTGCTAAAAGAAGAATGTCATTTCAACAAAGTAGTTGACCCCGCCGCGGGTTCTTACTTTATTGAAAATTTAACAATTTCTATTGCCACACAGGCATGGGAATTATTCTTGAAAGTAGAAGACGAAGGAGGAATGCTGGAAGCAGTAAAAGCAGGAAAAGTACAGGAAGCGATCAACGCAAGCAACAAGGCCCGCCACGATTCCGTTTCAAAACGCAAAGAAATTCTACTGGGTACCAACCAATATCCTAACTTCAATGAAAAAGCAGGCGAAAAGGCTCCTGTAGAAGCCAAATGTTGTTGTGGAGGTAATCATGACAGCTGTGAAAAGCCGTTTGCCACATTAAACTTCGACCGTGCTGCCAGCCAGTTTGAAGCACTTCGTTTGCAGACAGAGAAATCCGGCAAACGTCCGAAAGCATTTATGCTGACTATCGGCAACCTGGCTATGCGTCAGGCACGTGCCCAATACTCTTGTAACTTCCTGGCCTGTGCCGGATATGAA
>ENA-OPDU01000238-OPDU01000238.1-human-gut-metagenome-genome-assembly--contig:-NODE-238-length-13939-cov-1.611711_pt1 | contig 13939 bp, 14 predicted proteins | sample MGYA00241294_ERZ501522 | MGnify/ENA primary metagenome ERZ501522 (study PRJEB25962, sample SAMEA2042430) | human gut metagenome | biome: human gut; feature: human-associated habitat; material: faeces...
CAAACACATCCATGAAACCATCATCTTCATGCCTTCTAGGATAGTTTCTATCCTCTAATGACATGAAGCCATCATGCTCCATTGAATCTCTTCTATATCTCTTCATGAAGTCCCTGAACTTATTTCTAAATTCACTTTCACTCATGCCTCCCATACCTCTTCTATTTAGGTATTCATACATCATAAGTTCATCCATACTTCTAATTTTTAGTAATTAATGTTTCCTTGAAAGCTTCCAAATCCGACATATTTAATACCAATCTCTTGTTTGTCAAAGGCAAGTTGAACTTGATTTGTCCACCACCTATTTCTATGTCTCCAATAAATGAGGTCTTGAAGGAGAATGGATTAGTGGTCATCAGATTCTCCATCATCTCAGTAAGGATTCCTTCAACATCTACATTACCGTCTTTGTCTGCTATAAGTTCCAAAGCCTTGGTTATCTTGCTGAAGTTCTTATCCAGTGCTCTTGTAATAAGGGGTTTCATAAACCCGATTACAGGGCTGGACTTAGACATGGACTCCAACTGTGATGAAATATAAGACTTTAAATTGTCAGTTAATTGCATGATAGTTACCATAGCTACATATTTGCTTTAATAAATTCATCATAAGTTACCTCAGGATGTGCCTTACTAAATTCTCTGAACTTCCTGAACATCTCCATTTCCCTATTAGTATCCTGAATGATTTTACTCTTCAGGCTTCTCACTATCTTCAATTGCCTCTGAAGAAGCTCCTTACCCTCAGGAGTGGCTTCAATCCTGCCTTTCACAAGGGATAGAATTTCTGCCTGAACCATATCCTGTATCCTAGTATAGGTATCTACATAATCCTCGTCTTGCAGCAGTCTTGATTTCTGCTCATCTGACATAGGGTTTATCTCTGCATCTATGTCATCCCATATCATCCTATGCTGTGCAGGTTGTTGCACTTGTTGTCTAAGTTGTTTTGCTGCTTCAAGGTTTTGCTTATACTTTTCAATAAGCTGTAATTGTTCATCAAGACTATTACCCACCATACTACTGCCTAGCAGAGGGTCTCCTCCTAATATGACTTGATTTATTGGAACCATAATCACATAATTTTGAGATTAGTACTAAAAAGTAAGGGGAATGCCCCCTTACTTTATGCAGTTGGAGTAGTACCAGTTACCACTCTTGGACAACCACATTGGTTTGCACCAACATATCCAGTTACCACTGGAGTGTTAGGCAGACATACTTCACCATAGATAGCCTTGCAAGTCTTTCTGTCAGTATAGTTAATACCAGCAGTAAAGGCTTTATCAATTTCACATTGGATAAGCTTATCTTGGTAAGGTCTTACAGCAGCATTGATAGCTACCTGAGCCTTAAGGTCACTTAATTCCTTTCTGATTTCATCGTCAGAATCTCTCTGAGACTTATACAGATTGAAGGCATCCTGATTCTGCTTTGCAGATAGCACATCAAATCCGTCTCTTGTAGACTTATACAGGCCAAAGTCTGCATCTATTTGAGACTTCCATGCACTAAACAACTCACTATTAAGCTGTTGTCTATCAGCAAATCTGTTGTTCTGATATGTCATGGCCAAGTTATAGATACCTGCTTGCAAAGCAAGTGTATCCTCACACTCTTTTTCCCATGCTTGGAATGCAGTAGGAGCATTTACTCCATTTGCAGAACCACCACAAGTAGCTATTGCTATATTAGCATCTGCACCACTCCCAGTTCCTGTTCCTCCCAACAGACTGGCACTTCTTCTTCCACCAAATAATGCCCAAGCACCAAGAGCAGTACCTATAATACCTAGAGTCAGACCTGCATTTGCTTTGCCATTGATGTCTCTCCTACCATAATTATATCCATAATTATCAGCAGGTACTTCCTTTACCTTCTCTACTTGCTTCTCAATTATCTCCATAGTAGCAATTTTGAAATTAATTATTGTTTATCATGTAAGCTTACTATGCAAAGATACTAGCTATTATCCAAGAAGCACAACAATACTAAAGCCCTGTATATATGATTAATATACAGGGCTTTAACTTAGTAACATATGTACAAAAAAAAAGGAGGTAATAATTACCTCCTGCTATATTACTCCTTATTGTCTTTATGCTTATAAAATACTTGTGTTATCTTATCATATATGTAAGTCAGCAAGTATGCATCCACCTCATCATTATCTCTCTGAGGGGTGTATCCTATATACTGCCATATATGATTCTTTACACCATTACCTGAACTATTAGTAGAATTGAAGTTAGCTAAGCTAGCATTAGAACCATTATTAGCCTTGCTACTAACTAGTTTTTACAATTAGAACTAACCAAGTCATATAATATATGTCCTACATAGTGAAACTATGATTTTCTTTTCTTTATCAAATCAGCTTATCAGTGTTAAGCACCTAAAGCCGACATGGGCAACAACAAAACTCGAACTAGAAGAAGAAAGGAAGCCAGCCAAGCCAGCAGAAGAACCATAATCAGCCCTGCCACCAACCAGTAGCGTATTCTGAGTACTATCGTAATCTACCCAGTAACGGTCACACATATAAGTAGTTGCAGAATTGCCAACACTAACAGGTATTATATCTGCATACTCCCCTAATGCCCACTTTGTAATATACCCTCCTGTATGTCCTGATGCTACTACTCTATCCGCATTGGTAGGTGCATCTGACAAAGTATCAGTGAACTTATCAGGGTCATTTATAATATACACATAGTTTGGTGTGGACTCACTGGCACCGACAGGAGTATCTATTAGGATACCATCCAGATTAGTCCAAATATCTCCAAACACGTTATCAAATCCTCTCCACCTTGGTACTTTGAAAGTTACGGTACTGATACCATCTGAAGCAGGAATTACCAAGTCCTTAATTCCAGTAAAGTTACCAAACTCATTACAATACCCACATGGAGTTATTGGGCATCTGCCATTATAAGTATTCCAAACAGTATCACTCCAAGTAGTAATTCCATTGCCAAGCCCTCCCTGTCTATATCCATCTTCAGTCAAATCTTCAACATAGTTTGCCTGACTATTGAAGTTTGCATATTCTATAACATACAACCAATAGAATATTGATTTGTAGTACTCATAAGTAAGCAATATCTTGCCAGCATTTTTGGCATAAGTTCTGAAGTTTGCCCTATTAGTGTTTGTTCTAGGTTTTCCTAAATTAGTCCTGAATTTATCCGATTCCAAGTAGGTATCACTGCTAGAGCTATTATTTCCTCCTCTACAATAAGAAGAGGTATTTACAACTGAAATAGCACTATTTACTTGAAGTGTAGATAAATAGCCCATATCCTCAGGCACTTCATTAAGTACAGTACTCCTATAAGCATCTACCAACATATGAGGAATCCTTATAGCATAAGGAACTACTTTTTGGGTAGACACATATACTCTGGATTTGGTTCCTTCCGTTTCAGACCACAAATAAAATTCAGGTACTTCTACCTGTACAGTACCATCATATCCATCCAATCTGGAATCTGTACCATCTGCTTTCTTAGACCAGTCATTTGGGTCCAAATAATACATTACCCTTTTACCTTGGCATACACATCCTCTTAATGCTGATTGTATTGGGAGAGACTTATGCAGGCTCATGTTACCTATTCTAGTAAGTACAGGGCTACTGTTGGTAGAATCCCATTCCACACCATAAGCTAGCAAATTCTTTGGGTCAGATAGGTTATCTAACTTAGCCTTATCCTCACTTGATATAATACCTGCGGTATTACTGTCAGCCAAAGGTATGCTCCACTTGCATAATGAGGTAGGAACTTGTGGTACCCCACTTACCCCAGGATTAGCAGTAAGTTCTATACTAAGGGACTCGGAAGTGGAAACTTTACCAGCCTTAAATAATTTGAATATATTAGGGAATAGGTTTACTGTGGTATCTCCAATTGTCAGGTTTATTGTGGCATCCTGCTGACTGCTAGTCCTATTATACCAGCTTAAAGATACTGGAACACTTGAAGGGTCTATTACAATATTACCTTCTCCTAACATAGATTCTCCATTCAAGGTCTTGATTTTAGTAGTGCCTCCTGCTGCATGTAGGATGTCAGTACTGGCTTTGCCACCCACTGATATTCCAGAACCATTATACACAGTACTCCCACTATCTAATGGGAAGGATATGCTGCTGCCCTTATCCATTGTACCTCCTGATAAGGGCAAATACTTCTTTATTTGCTCACCTATGGAGTCTTTCAAATCACTTACCTCTTCCTTAGTGGCATAATCAGTCAGGTCTATTGTGGTAGGACCAACAAGCTTCCAATGGCCATCAGGATAAGTCTCATCCTTTACCCATAGATATTCATTATACCTATTATCTTCTGTAGGGTCTTCATTGGGAATAAAATATATCCTGTTAGGTCTACCTGTCTCTGGTAAAGTAGGCAGTATTGATGCCTTAGGAAGATGCTTTAATGTACCTATAATTGCTGTTGCCATATTTTAATATCCATATTGAAGAACTCCTGAAGGAGCATTTATAACACCTTTACATATCTCTGGATTCCATCCAACACCTAGAATAGTCTTTATGCTATCCTTTTGTCCTGCTGGAATTATAGTAACCTCCACATCATCATCAGATATATTCTTCAGTAGGAAGTTGACTCCGGGATTGAAGTTCCCTGAAGGCACCTCCTTCAGTACAGATATTTGAAGGCTATTTATAACTTGATTTGAAACTATTCTTGCATCCATAATCATTTACCTCTATTGTTCTTACCTTTTCCTTTGCAACCACACTTCTTTGCCATATCATAGAATTTTTATGGTTATTTTCTCACCTCTATTCTTGCCCTCTTGAAGTAGCTTATATAGCTTCCTGAATGTATCCTGACTATTCAGAACCTTACCAACTTCAGAGTTTACACCTACCAAGAGACATCCTGAAGTATCCTTATCTGTATTACCTGCATGTATAAGGATACCATCAAACCCCTTTACATTAAGAAGTCTGGGTAATTTGCCATTGCATGTTTCTTTGTAGAAAGATTTAGGCCCAAACTTAGGGCTATATACATCTAAAGTTACATCATAAGTTCCACTAGGGATTGCTGTAATGCCTGATTTCTTTAAGGATTTGATTTTAGCGACACTCATGCTGTCATCTAATCCTCTATCAGTATCTTCAAGTACATTACAGAACCACTTCCCATCTACAAGGAGGTTACTTATCGTGTAACTCTGTTTCTTCCATTTCCTGTCTACTATCAGTTCCATTTTGCTCATTAAATAAATTCAAGTTTCTTTTTCTCAACTGACAAGTAAGGTCAGTACAGATGGAGTTCATGAGACTGAACATCTGCTTCCTTAAATCCCTTATCTCCTGTTCCAGCTCTGCATTTCTTTTAAGAACCTCGTCAAGCCTGTTCTTGTTGTCGTCAGACAACTTCTTATAAAACTCCAAAGACTGCTGCATGTTCTCTATGAGGTTATTATCTACCTCACTATTATACTTTCTTCTTGCAAAGAACCAAGAAGTCCAACCGCTGATTACTGTGGTTATTATCCCTACTCCTCCAGTAATTAATATACCTAGGTCAATCATGTCATTTAATTACTTCAATAAATTTTTGCTGCTTATTATTCACATAAGGACTATTTTCCACAATAGTAACTTCCACCACTCTATGTTTCTTCTGAAACCATCTAAACAGAAAAAATTTCTTAGGAGGATTTATAGTCTCTTTCTTGCTATGTGTAACTATGTATTTCTCACTTACAAATTTAGGATGCACTGTAATGACATTGGGAAATTTCATTCCCAGCTTCAACTGATACCATTTATCCCCAATCAGAGTATCAACATGAAATGTTGTTTCACTGAATATGGTATCTTGGAAAGTAACAGTATCTATCCTTTCTGATGTAGATAACAGATATTGTAAGTATTGCAAATCCTTATCCTTTATCTTCAACTCCTTTCTAATCCTGTCCATTTCAACAGTAATGGAATCACTGTAATACTCAAGCTGCTCAGCAGTTAGCTTATACACTCTATTTTCCTTCTTCAGGGAACTGTTCTCCAAGGAGTATGCCTTATTGTTATTCACTGCAACAGCCAACTCATCAGATATTTTCTTATACCCATTGCAGTAATACATGGAACAGGATATGGAAGCCAGCATAATCACTGATATAATACTTACTAATATCTTTCTCATAGCTATGTAGTTGGAGTAAATGAACTTAATTTGTTGTAAACTATAGAACCCTTGAAGTTGTATAATTGCTGATTAGAATTGACATTAGTGGGAAGTGCCTCCATGCTTGAACCTACTGAATAACTCCCATTAGATTTTCCATCATCTATCAATGGAAGCATAGCACACCACACAGAATTAGTAGCATTACCATTAGAATCACCTACTGCTTGTGTCTTTGTGTAATTTGCACCATTAAACGGGTTACTGTAAACGGAACTATTTCTCATAATAGCATTATCCAGCTTATATATGTTGTTACCTGACATAAGATTGGTAATACTCTTATTCTTATACTGAACCATGGTACTTTGGTCATTATACAATACTATGTATAACCTAGCTAGTGAAGTACCTGCAACAACAGATATTTTCATGCCTGAGAATAGCATATACTGTGTACCATAATTGTCATCTCTACCACCATTAGTAGGAGTATATACACTTGAAGAAATCTGACCACCATCAACAGGTACTGCACATAAGACTGCCTTAGTCTGTGATAATTGGTCAGAGTCACTAAGAAATGCAAATCCTTGAGGAGTGCCACTTTCAAATGCAAAAGAAACCCTCACCTCAGGAATTGTTATTTCATATTTAGTTGTTACTATAGCAGGCTTTATATGCATTTCACTCACAAAGTCTTTTACTTTATACCCTTGTAGGGAGTTGGTATCAAATATACCAGAATGGCCTGCAAGCCAAGAGGCTGTACAAAATTGTTTTGTAGCAGAAGGTAGGGAACCTCCTACCTTCTCTACTGCCTCTATTTGTGTCATGAATTCTCTTCCCATACTCTTCTCATAGAATTTATCGTATCCTCAAGATATTCTATCCTGCTCTCCAGTTGCTTGTTCCTCATTACAACCTCCTGTAATGCCTTGATTGCCAGCACACCAAATCTATCATATTCTACCCACTTGGTATCATATTTATCAGCTCTGCTGTGGACCATAGTAGCATATACACCACCTAGTGACAGAAGCTGGTCAGCTTTCACACCAAAAGTGCATCTTATACCATTTTCATCAGGGTGTTCCCATATATACTTTATGACATTTAATGACATCAGATTGTCCAGCACATCAGGCATACATGTGACTTCCCTTTTGAATCTCATATCAGAGCCTGAATTACCAGCACCTGACTTAAAGTCCTGATATACTGTCCATCTATTACTCTTATTAACCAGAGCTAAGTCATCTTCCACAATTGTTGAAACCTCCAACATGCCCGCCTCTCCAAATCTAGCAAGAGAACCTAGGTTACCAGCATCCTTATCTTCGTAGGCTAGCTCTGCCAATGCAGAATTCATACTGACTAACCCATTCTTTGAGGTACTTACTATACTATAAGTAGTATTCTCCCAAGGAACACACACTGAAAGTACCTTATTACCATCTGTTCCTGCACTACCTGATGGATAAGCAAGCTGAACAGGATATATTCTGTTCTGTGAACCAAAAGTAGTAGCAGCAACAGTAGATATTGTGCTAATCTCAGTGCTGGATACCTTTACACCACCTAGTGTAGTAGGTGTTGCCTTCCCTAGGGAGAAAACTGTTCCTGATAAACTAAGTCCAGCTCCTGCTGAGTAAGTTGTGTTATTGTCAGTCCAAGGGACATTGACATACATCTGATTTGAGGAATTAAGCTCAACAGGATAATTCTTGCCACTCTTAGGATACCCAATCCTAACCAATCCTAGTGTAGTTGAAGTAGCTACTCCATACTCAACTGGCACTGCTGCTGTTGGAGCATATATGTTAGTATTGACACCATTAATATTGATGGTGCCTATCTTTGTACCTGAAGACAAAGACCTGCTGAATGACACAGCATCTGCACCTGCTTGGATTCCATCAAGCTTGGACTTATCACTGGAACTCATAAGTCCATTGGCACTAGTAGTAGCAACATTATATATTGTATTTGTATCTGTCCATGGTACATTAACATAAGCCTTACCAGAACTATCCAACTCTACAGCATAATTCCTGCCATTATCAGAGTACCCTATCTTTATACCTCCTAATGCTGAACTAGAAGCTTGAGGTATAGAAATTATACCTCCTGCACCAATCTCAGTCCAAGAAGACCAAGAAGACGACTCATAAGCTCTAGTATATATCTTGTTTTTTGAATAAAGTACCTGTATAGTCGAAGAGTCATTATTCTCCAAGAGCACATGTAATGCAAACTGTGATACTCCAGAAGGTTTATTACTTATACTATTGCCATAATTGGCATAATAAACACCTAAATATTGAGTTCCCCTATATGTATTCAGGTCTCCTGAGGAGATTAACTTAGGAGAAGTTACACTTGCATTCCAATCATATATGTTCCCATTAAATATGATGACATTATCATCATCTATAGGGAAATACAACACATTGGGGTAACTGCCAGCAGAGCTACTTATTGCAGTAGCTCTGTTGGTAGATACATTTACTTTAAACTCTTTGCCTTTTGCACTCATAACTTTTTTTTTTATTCTATAATGATGCTTGCATTAAAAGACTCTTCGCTTGTGGTAGCACTAGTCCAATTAGTCCCACTATAAGTAGCCTGTATATATAGTAAGGTAGAATTATTCAGTACCACATACATTCTAACCCTACTGTTAGTAGTATCATTGAATGCTGAGAATGCTACTGTATTCATTCTGTTGATGTCGTCTTTATATACTCCATGTATTACCTTACCTGCATTAAGGGCGGCATTGAAGCTACTATAGGGACCTAGAATAGCATCTATTTCACTCTGAGTGGATAGTGTGCCACTTTCAAGTGTTTTGAGAAGCTGATAGGTCTCCTTATTATCTTCTAATTCCGTTATCATAGTAGCAAGGGCAAGTCCTTGTTTAGCAGAGAGAGGCTTTTTTGAATCTGAAGTTAATAGGTTATCAACTATATCACTCTTAGGCACATAAGTACTCAAATTAACAGTACCTCCCAACGGGTCCCAATTTCCTTCATCGTGGTCAGATGAGCTAGTTGCTGTAATACATACAACATTGGTATTTGCAGGATATGGCTTACCACCTAAAGTAAAGGCATTAGTCACATTCCAAACATCACCAACCTTTGCATCAGTAAGGGCTAGTACATCAGATAAGTTAGTCTTAGTACCCTTCACTCTATACACATTACCCAAACCTGAGATTCTGTCATTAAGAGCCTTACCTTGAGCTGCTGAAAGAGCCTCACTAGTACTAGTTGAAGTTAAGGTATTGTTTATAGCAGGTACAAGCCTATTACTCTGAGCAACAGTCATATTTGTATAATTACTGCCACTTATAGTAACTGATATATTCTTACTGTATAAGTTAAAACCTGCGAATCTAATACCTGTAAATGATACCTTTGTATCACTTACCTCCTGCAAAGTAATTACCCAATCATCACTACTACTGTCAACCAGATTTGCACCATAAGTAAGCTTACTAACAAGAGTGGCACCATCTATGTTCCCCATGTAGCCTTTTATAGCGGTATTATCTGTTGAATTTGAAGCAGTTGAGAAGTTGATTTTTATCTTGTTCCCATTAAACTTGTCATTCAACACTTTACCCTGTGCCGCTGATAAGGCTTTTGAAGTGTCAGTAGTGGTAAGGTTATTCACTACGTCTGTTTTCGCTAACTTCTCGTCCTGTAGCTTCTTTCCCATTGCAGCCGAAAGGGGTTTATTAGAACTAGTAGAAGTAAGTACATTGATAATTGACCCTTCAGATATAAGGTTGAACTTCCCTATTTCAGAAATAGAATATCCACTACCAGTCGAATATGTGATACCAACATAATACACAGTATCCCCATCATTCATATACAGGGTTAATTCATCTGCCCCATCATTTACATATACAGAGGCAACCATCACAGTAGAGTTATTCTTAACAAGGACAATATTTCCATTCTTTTGGGCACTACTCCATACATTGTAAGTGAACTCTCCCAAGAAAGACTGAATAGTACCAGTTTGGCTTCCATCAGAAAGATTTTCATATCCTTTTAATATGTATATACCATACTTCCTTTCATTAAACCAAATACTGTTTTCATCAGTACTGAAAGACATTAAATTAGGTGTAGCACTCTGTGCTGCCTTACCTTGTGCGGAAGTTTTTGTTACCGCTACTCTTAATTTTTGTCCGTTTGCTGCCAACGCTTTTACATCACTCATTGGCATAATTGAATTAACAATCTTCATTCTTTTTTTTTTTTATTCGATAATAATAGTACCTGCTACTTCACTCAATAGGTCTTTCAACAGGATTGTCTTATTCTCACCACCTGAGACAATGGCTATCATATCATCTTCAGATACTTCTTCTGTTACCTTAAACTCTGTATCCTTGACTCCCAACTGAACCAATTTGTCTCTAATTTCTTCTATTTGATTCTTAGTGAACATGTTACTCTATAATTACTTTAGAATCTTGACCTAATACAGGTTGCCACTCTCCATTGACAAAGTATAGCAACTTGCCATCCCTTAACCATAGATTCTCTATAAGAGGCTCTCTATTATGGGAAGCAACAACCTGTTTCTTTTTCATCATTTCCATACTACAACTCAATATAATCTACAAGGTACTGACCTGAGGATTGCTTCTTAATTGTAGTAAAGCACCCTCCATTAGCAGTGCCATCCGCACTATAACTACTATAGTGACAGTAGCACAATCTAGACGGTACTAAGTCAGGAGAGGAATTAGGGGCAATACCCTGTATTGGATACAAAGCATCATTACCAAAACCAGCACATTCACCACTCATGTAAATCACTTCTCCAGCATTCAACCTTCTACATATTTCAGGAGTGAAACCTGCTTCAGCCAACTGCTCTTGTGTAACATTAGGACTACTGGATACCAACTCCATTAGTTTTGTACCTGTAGGTGTAAGCACTGCAACATTAGACTTACTCTCTAATTCTGTTACCCTATCATTAAGAATCCTACCTTGGTTGGCAGAGAGAGGCAGCTTAGTTTCTAAACTATTCAAATTATCTTCAATATAACCCGCAAAGAGCACAGTGTCACTACCAAGAAGGATTACCACGTCTTCACTAATTAAATATACAAAATACTTATCATGTGCCATAATAAATAAAAAGTAGCCTTCAATTGATTGGCTAATTAAGCTTGTACCTGTAAAGACTGTATCATATGAGTAAATATTGGCGATAATTGCCTTTCTACCTAAGACAGCTTTTGTAAACTCATCCCAATTCCCTACAATAGATTCTACGTCTGTTGTAGACCATCCTGTTGTTATTTGAAGGTTACCTGGTAGAACATATACATCGGAAGAGCCATTACCAGTAATGGCTTTCCAGCCATTACTAGTATAGTACTTCAACTCTCCATTATTAATCCAGAGGTAACTTGTACTTGGAGCTTTTATATCTTGTATAATATCTTTAAATCTTTTCATTGCTTATTATTGTTATTAGAAGTCGCTTTCTGCTTATTTATTTGTTTTTCCTTGAGCCTTGCATCAGTTTCAGCCTTCTCCTTATCATGCTCCAGCCTTTCCTTATCAAGCTTAAGTCTTAAATCAAATTCCCTTATCTGCTCAAGTAGTTTGTCTTTGGCCTCCTGTGAGTACTCCAATTCTGTAGAATCACTGTCTTCACTACCTTTACTCATAGCCTGCATTTGTGCAATCAGTATCTTGGTCTCATTATCTCTTCTATTGAGGGCATCTTCCTGTTGCAACTTAGCTTGCTCCAATTGAGCCTTTTGCTCTATTTCCTGTTGCTGTACCTGTAATTGCTGTTGCTGTGCCTGAGCCTGTCTTTCCTGTAGATTCCTCTCATCCTTTTCAACAAGCCTTTGCTTTTCAGCAAGTGAAGATGAGCCAAACAACTTCATAATAGCCGAGAATGTCAAAGCCTGATTCTGCAAAGCTGCTTGTGCCAAAGTATCAAGTTTTGAGTTCAGTTCCTGAATTCCATTACTACTATCCACTACAAGCCCATAATCTGACTCTGCAAACTCATCCCCATCTATCTCCATCACTTTCAAAGACCCGTCTGAGAGGATATACTGAAACTTCTTTGTCCTTCCTTTCAACGCAGCCTTACTTGTTTCAAGTAAGCATTCATATACTCTCCTCTTTACATCATCATGTGTCATAAACAGCCATTCTGTAATGTATGAGGATTGTACCATACTTCTTTCTACTCCACCTACTGTCTCTCTATTGCTTACCTGACCTTCCCTTTGTTTAGTAATACCAGCAACCTCAGTCATCTCCATCTTTATGAACTCAAGAAGGTTTATATACTGCTGTATCTGGTTACCGTCAGATGTAGGAATTGCTCCTGTAGATGCATTATTCAGGGCACCTGCGATTTTTCCTGTGGCTGCACCTAGGTTACCTTCTTTGAAGCTATCCTCAACTGCAACACCCATAGTCTTTGCATAGTACAACCACTTCTCTACATCCCAACCCTTAGGCTTTTTGGCAAAGTCAAGTCTTAATAATGTTCCCCAGTTCCTTGCCAGTAGCTTATTAAGCCTGTCATGTATAACATCATACATGTAATTATATGGCTTCATCATATCTACCAAGCTAAAGGGCCTGTTGTCATTCAGATTATAAATTGAGCCTATGATTCCAAAATGGCACCTTGAAGGGTTACTGAGTCTATTGTATTGAACTACTCTTGGCCTCATATTGACATATATGTCAGTACCAATCTTTGTTCCTTCCCAAGCCTCGTTTATGTAAAATATCTGCTCTTCTTCACCAGCATCCTTATCTACTACATAGGTCTCAGGATAGAAGTTAAATATCTCTTCACCTGTTTGAAGGTCATATCTTTTTATCTTCTTTATTCTCCTTCTTGACTTCCAATATACTCTAAGTACCCTGATATTTCCAGCAACATCAAAGGGTAATAAGGAATTGGCTATGCCATCATATCCTCCTAAGGGGTCCCAAAAGAATCCTTCTGCTTCAGTATCTATTTCATCCCCAATCATGTAGTTATTGACAAATCCATACCTTTCATCAACATTGCCCATAGAGTCTACAGCAGCCTGTCCTACATGGTCAGGTATCTTCTCTATGTACTCTATATCCTTCTTTGTCAATACGTCATAGAAAGTATCAATAACCCTGCCGGGACTCCAATAGTCCTCAATGATTATCATGTCAGCATCCTCAACCCTATTGCTATATCCTGACTTGAATATCCTAACCCTCATGGAATTCAACCTTTCAACAACTGGCTCTCCTCCTACTATGTCACATTGGTATATTTCCTCCCCTGTTGCCATTGCATCTATAAACCCTTGGTTGAGAATCAAGGGCAGATTCAACTCCTTCTTATAATGATTCAACAAGGCATTGGCTCTGATTTCTCTAATGTCCTGCCATTCATAGGTGTAATAGTCACCTATTTTCTCAAGCTCCTTAGCAGCATCCTCTTCTGATTGATAAGGGGCTGAGACCCATTCTTGCAGTCTTTGTAGTAATTCCTGTTTCTTATTATTCTCTATCTCAGAGATGGCATTAGGATTAGTTATCACTACCCTGCAATCAAAAGCTCTTTTACTCTCTTCCCCCCTCAGTACATTTAACTTACTGTTCATAATGGGATAATGTTGAATCCTGTTAGGTACAAAACTTGCCTGTATCTTTTCAGGATTCAATATCATCTCAAGGTCACTCATATGAAGCTTGCCAT
>ENA-OPDU01000240-OPDU01000240.1-human-gut-metagenome-genome-assembly--contig:-NODE-240-length-13932-cov-2.607408_pt1 | contig 13932 bp, 12 predicted proteins | sample MGYA00241294_ERZ501522 | MGnify/ENA primary metagenome ERZ501522 (study PRJEB25962, sample SAMEA2042430) | human gut metagenome | biome: human gut; feature: human-associated habitat; material: faeces...
GCGAGTGAAAAGACAAATAAAAAACACAGTTTTTATTTTTGACTTTTCCGAGCCGCAGTTCGTGCGAATTGTTTCGCATGAAAATAAAAAAATTAAAAAGTAAAAATTCATGTGCATTATGGATTTTTTGTAGGAGTTAAAGTCAATTGCAAACGTAGTGCTTATTTAAGTGAAGAGCAGGCTGTAAGCGCAAGTAAAAATTAAACAGCATTACTCAGGGTTGAATGTAGGGACGTACCCCAGGTGCGTCCAACTGATAAAATCCTGTATTTCAACGATTTACGACATGACAAAATGCTAAATGAAAGGTGGACGCACCTGGGGTACGTCCCTACATTGCGCCACTAGGGAAACAATCCACTAGTCTTGTGGCTATCGTTCATAGCGCGACCGAATCGCCAACCTAACGCAGTTCAGCGCAAGCTAATTGTGAATTACCATTAGTAGTTAAGTCCGAAAGCCCAGAGAGGTATCACGTTTGCGTATCCGCTTTCAATATCGTCTTTCACGATGTAGCCGTCGTCTGCACTTTCTATCTGTTTTTGTCCTTTTTTCCGTCCTCCAATTTCAAACACCTTGCCGTCTATCTCAAAATCTGAGATGTCAGAACTTCTCACGTCGTTACATACCCTCGTCTGGTTCATAAAGAACGTCTCTCTTACGTTTCCTATATCAGCACGTTCCGGTGCAAGGGTATAAATCAGGTTCGTGTTGTCTAGATACAGTTTCTCCACTTTGCCTAGGCCTCTCAGTCCTCCGGTTGCATTACGCAGCTGACTTATCATTCCGGCACGTTCCATGTATATCAGATAGTCAGGAATGTCATTTCTGCTGATACCCGTAACATCAGCCAGTTTCTGCATCACAGGCTTAAAAGGAACACTTTTAGATACAACCATTATCAGACTCTTCAGTTTTCTGCCCACAGATATGTTGGTCTTTATGTGCATTGGTATGTCTATTTCCATCGTCTGGTTTATCACCTGCATCAGCTCAATTTCAAATTCAGCGTCGCGTCCGAACGGATAATAGCCTCTTTTAAGATAATCATGAAAAAGTGGAAGGGGATGTTCTACACCACTAATCACTGCTTTGTGCGTAAGTATGTCTTTCAGACTGTAAACTGGTACGTCTATACCATGAAATAGGCGCAAATATTCTCTGAACGACAACCCCTGCATCTCATAAATAGGCATACGTCTGCTAAGATCTGCCATGCCCTTATAAATGTCAAGTATCGAAGAGCCGGAGATCACAATCTGCAAGTCGTCATAACTGTCATAAATCTGTTTCAGCTCTCTCGACCATCCTTCATATTTGTGAATCTCGTCGATAAACAGGTGTTTGCCTCCCATCTTTACAAAACGGTCAGCCAGGTCAACAAGTTTGTGTTCTGCAAAATAAAGATTGTCAACCGATACATACAGCGTATCTTTTGTGTCCAAATTCTGTTTGATATATTGCAGCAGCATAGTAGACTTGCCTACGCCTCGTGGGCCGACAAGTCCGAAAGCTCTACTTTCCCATTTTATCTGGTTATATTTATATCTGAAAAACTCCACCGGAGTATTTTTCAGTTTTCTATAGAAAAATTCATACAGCCTTTCCATACCTATCCTATTTTATATCATGACAAATATACTGTATTTTACAGGAATTGCACAAAATAAATGCAGAATTCTGCCAAAATTGCATGAAATTAATGCAGAATTCCATTAAACTTGCACGAAATAAATGCAAACATAGTGATTGTTTAAGTGAATAATGAAAAGTGAAAAACGAAAAATCCAATTGCAAACGTAGTTCTTGCGATAAGAATCAACATGGCATATGACTCTAACTACTAGCTCACCCAGGTGAGCGATAACTACTATAACTACTTTAACTCCAAATGACATGTGCCATTTCGACACTTAGCCATACAACGCAAAAGAGGTCATGCCACTACCCCGTTAGGAATAATGGCATGACCTCTTTATGTATAAATATTGTAAGCAGAAGACTGTATTAACAGCCTTACGGCCTATGGAGCTACTACATGTGCGTTGCATATTATTGTAGCAAGCACTACGGTTTAACTACCGATATGAATCTCAGTCTTCTATCTCTCCTGTCAACAAATTATTTGAGTTCAGCCCTACTTTTATAGAAAGATTTGTATTGTTTTCGTTGTTATACAGATCCAGATAATGCATAAAAGTTGCATTATCACATCCTGTAAAAAGAATTTTGAAATAACGTCTTATTGCAGCCTTTTCACCAAATACGAAACGGCAAACAAGATACCATACATTGCTTTTACCTTCACATAAAAGCACAAACAAAATAAATCTATGTAACTTTTTATATTCCATAAATAATTGTTTATGGAACAAAGTTACTCATTTATCTTTTCTGTGCAAGCAGACTCATAAAATATTTTTCGTGCTTGTCAACAAGTTTCTCCCACGAATATTCTTCTCTTATCTCCGTCAGGTTTCCCTCAATAAACTTGTCTCTGTTATTTCTGCCCAGATTCTCAATATCGTTCAGCAGGTTCTTCACGTCATCAGAATTTGCATAATAATGTGCGTTTTCTTTCAGCACAGCCTTGTTAAATATATTGTCGTGTGCAAGTATATAGCAGCTTGAAGCCATAGCCTCCAGCAACGACGGATTTGTTCCTCCTACGCTATGTCCGTGGAAATACGCATACGAGAAATAGCGCACCGAATTAATCTTCTTGAAGTCATAAATACCGCCAAGGAAGCGTATTCCGTTCTTGTTGCCATATTGTTCCACAAGATATTTTCCATGAGGCGTGTTTGTCTTTCCCACTATTACAAGCGGCTTCTTTCCGCATTCATCCGACTTCAGATAGCCTTCTATTGCCATTTCGATATTATTCTCCGGCTCCAGTCGTGCTATCACCAGATAATAGTCATGAGCCTTCAGGCCATACTCTTCAAGCACACTTTCGTCATAATCGTCATGAATGTCTGCTCCGTATGCAAGGAAAGTGCTTTCTTTGCCATACTTTTCTTTGTAATAGTCGTGTATGCCCATATTGTCGGCTATCAGATAGTGGCTGTGCTTAACCGTAGTCCGTTCTTCCCAGAATATAAACTTCCTCACCCATTTATTAAATTTCGTGCGTTTATATTCCAGGCCGTCCATATTTGTCGTAAATATCGGATACTTTATGTTCTTAACGTTAAACCAAATATAAGCAGGCACAATGCTTGTATATCCGGCTTCATATATTATGTCGAACTTCTCTTTCTTCAGAGCGTCCCTCAGAGATGCAAAGTCATAAAAAAAGCTTCCCACAGAACTGCCCATCCATGTCTCCGGACTATATATATGTTTTATTCTTACTCCTTTATAATTATCCTCTTTATACGGATGAAAATGCGGAGAGTAAACCACCACTTCATGCCCACGCTTAGCCAAGCCTACAGATATATACTCGGCAAATTGTTCAAAGCCTCCGTAGTTGTTAGGTATACCACGGGTGCTTATAAATGCTATTTTCATAATCCAATAAATAATTTATGATTTTATATAGCTTAACAGCCTTCTGACGGATAATCTTATAGGCTGAAAAACCGACAATATTAGAACAAGATAATAAGAGTACGAAGGGAAATATACCTTTATATTCTTTTTAAATCCTGTAGATTCAAATGTTTCTATTTTGGCAATATATTTATTAAAAATCAATGACGGCAGAAATTCACACATTATCCCTTTTAATATATGTTTCTTTGTACGTTCATCTATATTTCCTTTTTTATAACAATCATCTATCAAAGAAGGATATTCTATTGTAAACGCTTCAAATTTATTATGTCCGCCTCGCTTCGGTATTCTCTGTACATCAAACAATATCACATCGTTAATACAATATTTCTTTGCATTATTCTGTGTAAGAAATATTGATGTATGTGGAAACAGCTTGTTTAATTTAATGTCTCCCAACTTTTTAAAATCATCTTTCCATATATTAAATCCATTGCTCCACGATGACCAGTAAGACAAATGATACATAAAATCATTAAATGTGTCATACTCTTTCGACTTAAATTTATGCAATAGTCCGTTCGTATAGAATATTAGAGCATGCGAATCTCTGTACTTTTTTATTTCATCTATTATTGCCCTCAGCGCACCTTTTTTAAACAAGGTCTGACTATTATGCAACTTTAAAAATTCCCCATTGCCGTATGTCAAGACATAATATGAGTTCATAAATCCCTCACATGATGTATGATAATATTTTAAGTTGCTATAACCTTTAAATTCTTCGGCAAGTTGCTTTATTGCTTGTTTTGGATCGTTATCTGAAATAACCACCTCATATTCGTCTAATGCTACGTCTGCATTATCTATGAATATACTTTTCAGCGTATTTCTCACATAATCAACCCTTCCATAACAAGGAATACATATAGATAATAGATAATTCATTTTGTTATTGTTTATCTTTATTATATGATACAACAGAAACTATTCTACGTAATAAAGCTTTAAATGAGAAACTATTGTTATAAAGATTATATGCAGCAATCACCTTATTCTTCACCATTTTCGATTCTAAATTATTTGTAACAAAAAGCATTGTGTCACATAAAGATCTAGGATCATCAGGTTTATAAAAGAACACATGTTCATCACTAACGTAATCTCGAATAGCAGGTATATCAGTTACTATAACAGGTATCTTTAAAGACATTGCTTCCATCATAGCCATATGCCCAGCAGATAATCCTATGTTTTTTAATGGAAGTACAAAAAAATCAGCTCCTTTAATAAAAGAACCAAATTGATTTAAAACTATTCCGAATATAAATTTCACATTAGATTTTTCCATATTTTGCGTTACACATTCTGGCCTGGTAGCAACAAGACAATCATATTTATCTTCCCTTTTGGTATATATTTCAAAAGCATCACACAAAGTTTCAAAGTTTCTGTTACTTCGTCCACCACTAGCAATATATTTATTCGGGTAATAAAAGTCTATTATTTCTTTATAACTATAGTCTTTACCATATTGAACAAAATAAAACTTATTTTTAAGCAAAGGAAATTCTTTTGAATAAGCCTCCAATTCTTCATGTCCATATACTATAATCTTATTTACTAAACCATAGCAAAAGTTTACCATTATTTTTCGCAAATTATAGTAAAAAACATTTCTTTTCTTTTCGAATAAAAAACCTGCTATAGTAATATTTTTCTTTATATGTAATATACGTACAATTCCTGCATAAAATATACCAACAATAGGATTTATAAATATTACATTATTTATATTCTTATATTTTAACAAGGAAAAAGAATATGCTAATGAAAGCAACCAATATGAAATATGAGTAAAGAAGCCGCCAATAAACCTCATTCTCTGAAAGAATTCAGTCGTTTTATTCTCGTACTTTGTGTATACGAAAATAGGATTACATAAACTACCTATAAACTCGCTCAGTTCTGATTCCTTATTTTTATACTCAAAAGAATCTAATACAATTAAAGTGTTATCCATTATAAATGAGCATTAATACCTAATCTTCTCAAAAAAGATTTAACTGTATATTTTATATACATTACAAAATACATTCTAAGTGCAAGAGTTCTATTTAATAATTGTGAATTCTTCAACGTTTTATAATATTCTCTTATTGCAGCATAAGAATCACTTATACCACCTTCGTAAACATCTATATTTACAACATCGATAAACTCAGCATTTAAAGCAGTTGCTTTTCTCATCAATAGTTCATAATCTCCAGAAATACGATAAGAGATATCAAATAAACCAACTTCATTAAATAATTTTTTGCTATGAAGTGCACCTGGATGAGAAATCGGCATTCCCTTTATGCAAGAAGGCCATTCCCATCTATTGCCTACAGTTCTTACTAATTTACCATCCAAACTATACATATCTCGTTTGCAAGAAATTAAAAGACATTCATTTGGAACTTTTTTTATCTTTTCCAAATAAATATTTACCGCATTAGGCCTTAATCTGTCATCAGCCCCAATGAACATTATCCAATCTCCATGACTTAACGCAACACCTTTGTTCCATGCATCATATATCCCTTTATCAGGTTCTGAAATATGTACAGAAACTTTATCTCCGTAAGACTTTATAATATCGTTTGTATTATCTTTTGAGTCACCATCTACAATTATGAGTTCTGTTTCAGCACATAACTGTGGAACTATACTATCCAAACACGTTTTTAGCGTTTTTGCCGCATTGTATGTAGCAATAATTATAGAAATATTTTTCATATACATTCTTACTAAACGTTATTCTACCTTAATATGATTTGCATAACCAAGTTTTATTTTTAATTCTGACAAATATTTGTATGCTGTATAATCACATGATATGCAACTTCTTTGATGCCAATAATATGCATACATAGAACGAAGTATTTTAGCTTTTTCACCTCCATTCGTTCCCGGTCCACGCTTCTTCTTTCTTAGTACAAATTCTCCGTAAGATTTTGTAACATAATGATTTATTTGTATTGTAAAATCCTCTCTCTTACGAAAAAGACCTACTCTGTTTGTTTTATAAGCAACATATTTTCCAAATTCGTTTATCGGTGGTATTTTGAATCTAAAACCAAAAATATTTACGTAACATGGAATTTCATGAAGATATTTCGGAGTCAAAAAAGGTAATTCATAATCAGTATTAACAAATGTCTTTCCTACATCAGACAACCTGTCCCACGAGTTTATATATTGTTCTATTATAGGTTTGTTTTCATCATGATCAATAATACCTGAATCGCCAAAGATTTTCCAATAAACATAAACAGATGGATGTTTTTTATATTTTTGTATCCATAGCTTTATATTATTTTTATATATAGGACAAATATATTCATCCAAATCAATAAAAGCTATCCATTGACTTTCATCTTTATATTTTTTAAAACAATCCATATAAGCCGGAAGTTGAGCAGGATGTGGCATAGGCCATTCTATTAAATCAACAATTCCTTCTTCAATATACTTTTTTAGTTCTTCCTTATAATTATCCGTAGAATTATTATTATACAAATAAAAATGATCAACACCTATAATTCGATGATATTCAACCCATTGTTTCAAAGACAATTCTTCATCTTTAAATATGGCACATATTGAGAATAAATATTTTTTATTAGTATGATGTTTTTTAGAAATTAATACAACTAAATTCCAAAAAAAGCTATTAATTGTGACAACTGATTTCAATACCAATCTAGAAAATTTAGGCATATTCCCACCATTTCCATATATGAGTATTTTTGATCCATCTTTTTCATCCTCTAAAGACCCATTTGCCACATTTATTTCAAAAAAACTCTTTACAATTCTATTTATTTTATTTTTAAAATCATTCATATCATTAAAAAGTCTATTTTTAACATTAAACAATATCACATAATTGTCTTTTGCAAATCAAGCATTCATCATTTTCTAACAACAAGATTTTTCCTAGTAATAGGATAATTAATTCGTTCTAATCCTAGCCCTAATAAAAGCCAAGCATAATATATAAAAGGATTTTCAAAAGGATTCACAGATACAAAACTTGTAATAATATATGCAATAAAGAACGAAAAACTACATTTTGATATTTTACAATAAATAAAGTTCTTTTTTATCTGACATAATATATTAACAAATAATATAAATAAAACCATCAATCCGCAAATACCAATTTCAATTCCAAAATTTATGATTGAAGATTCGGCAAAATATATTTTATCAGAATTTACAGCTCCCAAACCATATCCCCAAGGGTTATTCAAAAGGAAATTCCACGCATCATTTACCATCGATACCCTTGATGCCGAACTTGTTTCTTTTCCGGACAAAGTACTTATAATAACATCACTTATAACATGAGAATATATAGCAGCAAGAAATAAAACAATAATAAAAAATAATATTGCCCAAATTATTTTTGAACGTAAACGTTTATCATAAAAACTTAGTATTAGTAATGCAATAAAAAGCATTGCCATTCCTGCCCGTGAAAATGAAACGATTAAACAAAATGCAGAAAGAGACATCGCAATAAACAATATACATTTTGAATTTAAATTATTATATATTTTAGGATAATATAATATTGATATTATAATAAAGAACAAAATACCAGAATTAAATATACCCATTTGATTGGGGCCACCTGCCATAAGTCCAAAAGCTCTTTCGTATCCCATTATAGTAAATGAATTCGTATCATAAAAAATTGTTCCGTCATCAGAAACGCTGTATCCGATTCTCATCATATTCCTAAACATTTCTCTTATTGATGGATTGAAAAAGTCTAATACACCTGTTATATTTATAAGAATACTTCCAATAAACATATATAACAATAAATGTCTAATGTCATCATCACCAAACTTAATTTTTGATACTGCAATAGTCAAAAGACAAGGGAACAATAATTTCTTTATAGAGCCAGTAATAGAAAAACCATTCTCATAACCAACAATCGCAAAAATAAGAGTAACAAAAGCTAATATTAAATAAATCAATAATAAAGACTTTGTACTATAGGATGTTTTTCTTAATTCTTTATAATAAATAAATAATATACCTATTTCTTTCCATATTGCAAATATTTCACCACCAGTATGAAAAATTACAAACTTTATCGTACCATGAATAGGTAACAAAAAAAATACAAGATATAATATTTCTTTTGAATTATGTTTAATACAAAAGAATACAAACAATAAAATTAAAAATATTTCTATAATCATATTTACATCCATCCATAATATTTATTCCAATAAGCTTCTTCCTCTACATCAAAAACTCTAGCTACATCATTAATTTTAATTTTAGCAGGTATACCAGCTAATAACGTATATTCTTGTTCAAAGGTTTTGTTAACATAAGAATTCGATGCAACTATAGTATTATTTGGTATGGTTACACCTTTAGAAATAGAAACATTATTCGCAATCCAACAATTGTTTCCAATCGATATAGGTTTTACGTTATTATGAATAATATTTTTAAATTTTACAAAATGAAAATCAGTATCGGATATATATAAATTCCAAGAACAACGACAACAATAACCAAAATGAATATTTTTCTTTGAAATTATTTGTGAAAAACGCCCTATGGAATTGCGCCCATCAAATTCTATTGCTCCAGTTTTAAAAATTTTCAGAACTATTCCTGTATTAAAATCAACCTTTCCATTGAAAATAAGATCTCCATCAATATCTATAATACTTTTATATGAATTATGTGAGTTAAATATATTATTTACCCCGATGGAAATCATACCAAATCTAATTTTCCCGTTTAATTTAATGTTACCTTTTAAGCTTCTTAAAACTGTTCCTCTACCAATTAATATTGGAATTTTTTTTGCTTGATTAAATGGTAAACAAGAGAAGTTAACATAAATTGTTTTTACAATTGATAAAGAATTAAATCTTCTTATTCTATATCTAAATTTCTCTATATTCATTTTTTATTTTATATGTGAATAATTATCTATTATATTTATTAAATTTATTTTTTATAAAACATTTCAAACGTTTACGCTCTTCATGACTAAGTATAAACATATATGAAGTTAATATGTTACAAAATAATGAAAGTATAACTGTTGCCACTAAGCGTCCAAAAGACTCTGGCAAATTTATCCACATTGCATATGTTATTATAAAAACAATGATACTTACACTAAATAAAGGCAAAACTAATTCAAAAACTATTTTTTTTATATCTATACATAAACATGATGTACACAAGGATATAAAAACATAAATATCAACAATAATTGTAGCTAGCAGAATTAAATAAAATGCAAATGAAGCATTCGTAATACCTATTTTGAAAGAAATATATGCTATTGGTAATACTAATAAATATGCAAAAGAGCTAAAAGTATATACCTTTTTAATAGAATTTATTGCTTGAAATACAATCATAAAACTTGCTTCAAAACATTGAACTAAAGTCGTTAATAAAACAATTATTGTAAATAATTCTGTTTCTTGCGGATGTTCCCCTATCCATAAATTTAATAAATATGAACATTCAAAAACCAAAGGAACTATTAATGCCAATAATAATAAATATGTATATTTAGCACTTATAAAAGAATAATTTGCTAGGTTTTCGAATTCTTTATTAGCTGCTAATTTAATAATCTGCGGATTGAATGCAGTTCGATAATTATTAACAAAAGATGACACTGCATTATTTACTTGATAAGCAATTCCACGTGCAGCATTTACTATTGGACCGTAAAATAAATTCAACACAATATTAATACCTTGCCCTTGAGCCATCCATGCCATTTTATTAAATAATGTAACACCGACAAAGCTGCTCATATCCTTAAAGATTTTAATATCAAAACATTTCTTTATTTTACATTTATCATATTTATGCTTACAATAAATTACATAACACAATGAAATCAAGATTGTTATAAATAAATTTAATTGTGAATATAAAATAAGTTTATCAGCATCCACCTTCACCAACAATACTGTAAGTATAAATTTTAGAAAGACTTCTAAAAGACTTATATACCCAAATATACTCATCTTTTCATATGCAATAATAACTGCATAATATGGAGAATAAGCAATGGTTACTAAAAAAGATAAAATAGCATATTGATAAACAATATTAGCTGCATACATACGATCCGGGGTAATAACCATCTTGTTATTCAAGAACCACAAGCCTATAGTTTCTGTCAACAGAATTACTATTAAAATAAGCAAGAAATTAAACCACATTGAATGGGTATATATTTTAGAAAAATCTGCAGTACCATCCTTTTTGCCTAACTCATATGAAAAAAATCTTTGATAAGCATTTCCCATTGTTCCATTAAACATCTGGAATAACATAACGACACCACCAACAACATTATAAATACCATAATCTACAACACCAAGGACTTGAAACACAATACGCACGACGTAAAACGTCATTAACATATTCAAAATCATTCTAAAATATAGTATTGTTACATTTTTTACAAGTCTTTTATTTTGCGTTTTCATATAATTATTTAATCATAAGAATCATAAAAAAATTTACACAATCTCAAGAATGAAATCATATTGCTATATATTATTTACAAAACATAATCAATCCCTTCTAAATATATCCCTTGTATAAACCTTGTCCTTTACATCATCCAGACAGCTGTCATATCTGTTTGCAATGATAGCTTTAGACATTGACTTAAATTCGTCCATGTTGTTTACTACCTTTGAGCCAAAGAACGTGCTGCCGTCTTCGAGTGTAGGCTCATAGATAATGACCGTTGCGCCCTTTGCCTTGATACGCTTCATAACTCCCTGTATAGAGCTTTGGCGGAAGTTATCGCTGTTTGACTTCATCGTAAGGCGGTAAACACCGATAACACACTGATGCTCCTGTGCAGGGTTGAAGTCGCCACGGTTGAAATAGTCATAATATCCTGCCATCTTCAACACCTGATCGGCAATGAAGTCCTTACGTGTGCGGTTGCTTTCAACAATGGCATGTATCAGATTCTCTGGCACGTCTGCATAGTTTGCCAACAGCTGCTTAGTGTCTTTAGGCAAGCAGTAACCGCCATAGCCGAAGCTCGGGTTGTTATAGTGTGTGCCAATTCGCGGGTCAAGGCATATACCCTGAATGATGGCCTGAGTGTCAAGTCCTTTCACTTCTGCGTATGTGTCAAGTTCGTTGAAATAGCTTACACGCAGAGCCAGATAGGTGTTGGCAAACAGCTTTACTGCCTCAGCCTCTTTGAGCCCCATAAACAGTGTGTCGATGTTCTCCTTTATGGCACCCTGTTGCAGCAGTTCGGCAAATGTCCTGGCTTTCTCCTCCAGATTATCGCCGGCAATGGCCTTTATAGCTTCGTTCTCGTCATCACGTCCTGCAATATGCTTAGGATATCCTACTATGATACGGCTGGGATAAAGATTGTCATACAGTGCTTTGCTCTCTCTCAGAAACTCCGGCGAGAACAGCAGGTTGAACTTCTTGCCTTGCAGCTTTGCGTCGTTCTTGAAACGTTCGGCATACTTAACATAAAGGCTTCGGCAATAGCCTACAGGTATGGTGCTCTTTATCACCATTGTGGCATCGGGATTCACATCCAGCACAAGGTCGATAACCTCTTCTACATGACTTGTGTCGAAATAATTCTTCACAGGGTCATAGTTTGTCGGAGCTGCTATAACCACATAGTCGGCTTCCTTATATGCAGCTGCACCATCAAGCGTTGCAGTCAGGTTAAGTTCTTTTTCTGCGAGATATTTTTCTATATAGTCATCCTGTATAGGGCTTATCTTGTTATTTATTTTCTCTACCTTTTCAGGTATAACGTCAACTGCAGTTACTTTATGGTGCTGGCTTAAAAGTGTTGCGATACTAAGTCCTACGTAGCCTGTTCCGGCCACGGCTATCTGCAAACTGTTTAAATCTTTCATATCTATTTTTATTATTATTTACTATCTAAAATATTTGCTTTTATCTCCCTTTATACATACTCTCATAATACTTCTGGTAATCCCCAGAAGTAACGTTATCCATCCACTCCTGATTGTCGAGATACCAGCGGACTGTCTTCTCTATGCCTTCCTCAAATTGCAGGCTCGGCTCCCAGCCAAGCTCACGCTGCAGCTTGCTGCTGTCTATAGCGTAGCGCATGTCGTGGCCCTTGCGGTCGGTAACGTATGTGATAAGGTCCATGTCTTCACCTTCCTTGCGTCCCAGCAGACGGTCAACAGTGTTGATAACAACCTTTATGATGTCGATGTTCTTCCACTCGTTAAATCCACCGATGTTGTATGTCTCCGCCACGTTTCCTTTATGGAATATAAGGTCGATGGCACGTGCGTGATCTTCAACATAGAGCCAGTCGCGCACGTTCTCGCCCTTGCCATATACCGGCAGCGGCTTACGGTGACGTATATTGTTGATGAAAAGAGGTATCAGTTTCTCTGGGAACTGATAAGGTCCGTAGTTGTTAGAGCAGTTGGTCACGATGGTAGGCATGCCGTAAGTGTCGTGGAAGGCACGTACAAAGTGGTCAGAGCTTGCCTTGCTTGCGCTGTACGGGCTGTGAGGGTTATACTTGGTTGTCTCAAGGAAGAACTTCTCACCGTATGCCAGATGATGCTTACCTGACGATGCCTTTGTTGTGAACGGAGGCTCCACGCCTTCAGGATGTGTCAGCTCCAGTGCGCCATACACCTCGTCGGTAGATATGTGATAGAAGCGCTTGCCCTCATAGCCTTCGGGCAGGCTTTCCCAATATATCTTTGCAGCCTGCAACAGACTGAGTGTGCCCATCACGTTGGTACGTGCAAAGGTGAACGGATCTTTGATTGAGCGGTCGACATGGCTCTCGGCTGCCAGATGGATAATTCCGTCAACATGGTATTTCTCCATGAGCTGCTGTATTGTGTCGAAGTCGCAGATGTCGGCCTTTACGAATGTGTAGTTAGGCTTATTCTCAATGTCCTTGAGGTTAGCCAGATTGCCGGCATAAGTCAAGGCATCCAGTACCACCACCCTGATGTCGTCATGTTTGGCCAGGATGTATTTTAAATAGTTGGCTCCGATAAATCCGGCAGCTCCTGTAACGAGATAAGTCTTCATATTGTTTTTGATATTAGTGCGTGCAAAGTTCGGAAAGATTTTTTAATCTTACAACTTATCCGCCAGTTCTATTACTTCTAAATCTTTAAATTCTCCATTATCGATACAAAAACGTACCAATGTTCTCACTTTATGAAATCCGGAAATACCTGCTGCTCCCGGGTTGATGTGTAACATATCCAGTGTCTTGTCATATTTCACCTTTAATATATGCGAATGTCCGCTGATAAAAAGCTGGGGAGGTTTCACCAGCAGGCTGCCGCGGATGGAAGGATCATAGTT
>ENA-OPDU01000262-OPDU01000262.1-human-gut-metagenome-genome-assembly--contig:-NODE-262-length-13370-cov-1.717086_pt1 | contig 13370 bp, 6 predicted proteins | sample MGYA00241294_ERZ501522 | MGnify/ENA primary metagenome ERZ501522 (study PRJEB25962, sample SAMEA2042430) | human gut metagenome | biome: human gut; feature: human-associated habitat; material: faeces...
CCCCGACCAAGGCGCGTTCATGGTAAAAGCCAAAGACCCCAAAGGCCCGTGGACAGAACCCGTGCTCGTAAAACCGGGCAAGGGCATCATAGACACCTGCCCTTTCTGGGATGAAGACGGAAAGGTCTACATGGTACACGCCTATGCAGGAAGCCGTGCCGGATTGAAAAGCATCATATCCATCTGCGAGTTGAATGCGGATGCCACCCAAGCCATAACACAATCGCGCATCATCTTCGACGGTCATGAAGCGCATCAGACCTGCGAAGGTCCCAAACTCTATAAAAGAGGAGAATATTACTACATCTTCCATCCAGCAGGCGGCGTGCCCACCGGCTGGCAGGTTGTCCTCCGCTCCAAGAACATATACGGCCCTTACGAATGGAAGAAGGTACTGGCACAGGGTAACAGCCCTATCAACGGCCCTCATCAGGGAGCATGGGTAGACACTCCTACCGGTGAAGACTGGTTCCTGCATTTTCAGGATGTCGGCGCATACGGCCGTCTGGTGCACCTGCAACCTATGAAATGGGTTGATGATTGGCCCGTCATAGGTATTGATAAAGACGGAGACGGCTGTGGCGAACCTGTTCTGACTTATAAAAAGCCTAATGTAGGTAAGAACTATCCTATTTGTACTCCGCAGGAAAGTGACGAGTTTGATGGTTATACATTGTCTCCTCAATGGCAATGGCAGGCTAACATCAATGAAAAATGGGCTTATTTCAACGGAGGAGAAGGATTTGTACGTCTATACTCCTACCCGGTTCCCGAAGATTATAAGAGTTTATGGGATGTTTCTAATCTGATGCTACAAAAGACTCCGGCTCCCAATTTCACTGCCACCACCAAGCTTACTTTCAAGCCGACAGAAAAATATAAAGGTGAACGTACGGGACTGGTTGTAATGGGAATGGATTATGCCGGATTAGTTGTTGAAAACACAGACAACGGACTCGTCCTGTCACAAGTGGAATGCCTGAAAGCCGATCGGGGAGCTACTGAAAAAGTAAATGCTTCCGTTCCCTTAAAAGACGGCACAATCTATCTTCGCGCTAAATTTTCCGCAAAAGGAGACAAGATTAAAGCCAGTGAAGGCGGTCACGACCTGTTAGTGAAATGTAACCTCAGTTACAGTACGGACGGCAAGAAATTCCAGCCATTAGGAGAAACTTTCCAAGTAAAAGAAGGTAAATGGATAGGAGCCAAGGTAGGTATCTTCTGTACGCGCCCCGCTATTGTAACCAATGACGGAGGATGGACGGACGCTGACTGGTTCAGAATTGAAAAATAAAGAAGATATTCTATATACATTGTACTTTTTGCATTTTTATTTGATGTAAATCGCACATTTTGCCGGTTAAATTCCTAATTTTGTGCCATAAAAGGCATCTATGGACAATAATGCAAGAAAATACAATAAATATGATGAAGTAGACGAAAGGATATTAGCCCTCTTTACTGAAAACAAAGAAGAAGCCTTTCGTCTGCTTTATGATACTTATTACCTTCCCTTATGCCTTTACTCTGTACAGTTCACAGGCTCTACGGAAACTTCAGAAGATATCGTGCAGAATCTATTTGTCAGTTTCTGGGACAAGAACTCGCATACTGCCATTTCCTCCAACCTACATGCTTGGTTGTTCAATGCCGTCCGTTTTTCCTCACTGACCAAAGTACAACGGGAACGCTATTTCTCCTTAGACGAGCTGGAGGAAGAATCTTATTCTCCCATCGATGACTTTTATGATGAAGAAGAACTGTTGCAAAAAAGAAGCCAGTTGCTGGCCGAATTAAAAAAACTGCCGGAACAGGAATACAATGTTTTAGTCAAGATTGTTCTGGAAGACAAAAAGTACAAAGAAGTAGCCGAAGAACTCCATATTTCCGTAAATACAGTAAAAACTCATTTATCACGCGCATTAAAAATGTTGCGTCGTTTCAATATGATAGAAATCCTAATCTTATTTAATTTATAATTTTCTTCAGATTTTTGTCACCCGTTTTGCGTATTTGTGATACTTAGTGTTAAACAGTACAACAATTATGCAAAAGAGTAAAACAGAAACCTTAATTCAAAAATACCTGTCCCACCAACTCAATGAACAGGAATTTAAAGAATTAAAACAATGGATTGAAGAAGACGCTTCACATAAAGAAATTTTTGTGAAGTTACTTTCACTCCGCCATGTCAATAACCAACTTAACTTATTACAACAGTTTGATAAAGAAGCTTCATGGGAAGCTATTCAAAAACGTTGCAAGCAGCCCCACTCTATCCGCTATCGGGTTGCGATTTATTCATCTGCCGCTGCGATAGCTGTTATCATAGGGATTGCTTCCATTTTATATTTTAATAACCGGAATCTGACGCCTGCCATTACCCAAAGCGAGCAATCATCTCTTCCCCAGAACACCCAAACTCCTAAAGCCACCTGGGTACAAGCAAACCAATCTGTAATTCCCCTCTATGAAAACCAACGGGAAATCAACGGAAGTTATATTAACAATGGAGAAATCATATTCCCTCAAGAAAGTGATTACCCCCATAAAACAGAACTGGATACCGAACTATTACAAAATAAGATCATAGTGCCAAAAGGTTCGGAATATGCAATAGTATTGGCTGATGGTACAAAAGTAAAAATGAATGCGGACTCCCATATCGATTTTCCGGTTCAGTTTGGAGATACCCGTGAAATCACCTTAGAAGGAGAGGCTATGTTTGAGGTAACCCACGATGCAGCCCGTCCTTTCATAATAAAAGCACACGACCATGCTATTTATGTATTAGGAACAACTTTCAATATCTCGGCTTATCCCGATGAAGAATTATCTGTGACTCTGATTGAAGGTAAACTAAAAGTAACTGCTCCTTCAGGTGAATACTACCTGCTGCCAGGTGAACATTACTCTTCTGCACAATCAAAAGTTAGCAAAGTAGATACAGAATTCTATACTTCATGGACAGATGGTGCTATGGAATTTGACGCAATGCCATTCCCTTTGCTGACAGCCCGACTGTCACGATGCTATAATGTAGATATTCAAATAGCATCCAAGGAATTGGAAACCATGAAGTTTACCGGAATCATTTTCCGTAACAAGCCTTTGGATTTTGCATTAGATATTATTCATCGCGTATCCGATGTCAAGTTTGAGAGAAAAGGAGAAACTATATTTGTAAAAAAACAATAATCAAACCCTGTATAACAGGAATATTCTAAATTAAATGAGTTATTTGAGTTTTATGAAAAAAGACGAACTTTGGAATCGTTTAGTAGCTAAACCTCCAAAAATGAGGCTATTAGTAATGTTAATGTGCATATTCTGCACATTCAACGCAATGTTTGCAAACGTACTAGCCGACAAGACTGTCACTATCAAAAGTGAAAACATCAGTGTAAAAGAGGCTCTTAACATGGTTAAAAAGCAAACAGGCATTCATATCATGTACGAAGATGCAACATTGAACAATGTACCTTTGAAACTTACATTAAACAAAGAACCTCTGGAACAAGCACTTTCCGTGATTTGTAGCCAGGCAGGTATGCGTTATGAATTAGTAGAGAACAATTATGTACTCATATTACCGATTGACAGAAATGCCAAGCGCAGAACAATTACCGGAGTGATCAAAGATGATATGGGCGAACCGGTCATCGGAGCCTCTATTGTTATCCAAGGTACAACTTTCGGTACTGTAGCCAATATGGATGGGCAGTTCATGTTGTCTTATCCCGAAAATACTAAAAACGACGAACTGATGATCAGCTTTATCGGTATGCAGACGGTTAAGGAGAAAATTGGTAACAGACATGTCTTCAATGTAAAAATGGAAAGTGAAGTAACTAATCTGGACGAGGTTGTCGTAGTAGGTTACGGCACTTCCTCCATTAAGGACTTAACCGGTTCTGTTGCTTCAGTAGGTTTAAAACAATTGAGCCAATTAAACACTCCTAATGTAACCTCCATGCTTCAAAACTTGGCTGCCGGTGTACAGGTATCCCAAAATACAGGTGTTCCGGGTGAAACTGTCCGTGTACGTGTGCGGGGCGCCACGTCATTGACCGGTTCCAATGAACCCTTGTATGTGATCGACGGAGTTCCTGTAGAAGATCCCAGTATGCTGGATGCAATTTCGCCCAATGATATCCAGTCTATGGACGTACTAAAAGACGCTTCTGCGGCTGCTATCTATGGTTCTCGCGCCGCAAATGGTGTAGTTATCGTTACCACTAAAAAAGGAGTGGAAGGTTCCAAACCTACCGTCAGCTTCAACTACAATGTTACCACTGATGTTCAAATTAAGAACTTCCGTATTTTATATGGTGATGAATGGCGAGAAACAGTACGCCGCTTTGCCAAAGAAACCTTGGTATATGATCCGTCCAACCAATATGCATTGGAAATTCTTGAACCTAATTCCACTGCATTAGGCAGTGCCAACACCAATTGGTTTGATGAAGTGAAACAAACTGCTATCCGCCATAATGCCGACTTGACTGTAAGCGGAGGCAGTAAAGTATCTAAATACCTTATTTCATTATCAGTATTCGATCAGCAAGGTATGGTCAAAGGAGGTGACTTAAGCCGATATAACGCACGTGTGTCTACAGAAATGAACGTGCTGCCTATCCTTCGTTTTGGTATTAATGCCAATATGAGTTATACAGACCAAAATAATGCGAACACATCACTATTTAGTGCGCAAGGATTCCGTCCTGACCTTCCTATATATAATGATAACGGTGAATTTGATATGTCCACAGGTCAAGCCAACCCGGTAGCCAACACCTATAAGAAAAACCATGATAATATTTACCGCATCATGGGAACCGTATACGGAGAAGTTGATATTTGGAAAGGATTCCGGTTCCGTTCCAGTTTATCGGGTAATTTACAATTTACTGAAAACAATTCATTCAGTCCAAGTTTTCTAAGTACTAGAAATGAAGCCAGTGGGTCAGAATATCATTATAAATATTCAAAAACCGTATTCGACAATACATTGAATTATAACTATGAGTTCAACAAGAATCATGTTTTGGATGCCGTAGCCGGTATCTCCTTTGAACGTGGTATAAGCCGTAGTACAAGAATGAATGGCCAGACTTATCCGGATAATGATATCTACACCAATTTAGGAAGTGCCGCAAGCATCTCATCTTGGGGTAACGGATATAATGCAAGTGGTCTGTTCTCTTCATTTGCCCGTATCAATTATAAATTAATGGAGCGCTACCTGTTCACTTTTACAGGACGTTATGATGGTTCATCCATGTTTGGTTCGAACAACCGTTATGGTTTCTTCCCTTCAGGAGCCATTGCATGGCGTATCTCTCAGGAAAAATTCATGAAAAACCTGACATTCATTAATGATTTGAAATTACGTGCCAGCGTAGGTACTACCGGTACACAAAACTTAACCAGCTTCTCTAATCGTGATTTATACGAAGCAACCAGTTATAATAATCTGTCAGCCATTATACATAAACAAGTGGGTAACCGCGACATCCGCTGGGAAAAATCGACCCAATATGATTTAGGTCTTGATTTCGCATTGTTCGATTACCGACTGACCGGTTCTATCTCTGGCTATATCAAAGATACCAAAGACTTGATCTGGTCATTTGATTTCCCGCCCAGTGCAACCGGTGGCTCTATGCAGATGAACCGTAATATCGGAGCATTGACCAACCGCGGTATTGAAATAAACCTGGTAGGTCGTGTATTATCTACTAAAGACTGGAACTTGGACCTGACCTTGAATATGTCACATAACAAGAATAAAGTCACCAAACTGGTTGAAGAAGGTAGAGCACAATCAGCTATGGATGTAGTAGTTCAAGGCAGCTATGCCGACCAAGTATTGGCTGTAGGCTATCCAATGGGAGCTTTCCATGGTTATGAATATGCCGGGATCATACAAGATCAAGCCAGAATAGATGAATTGAATGCCTATGCTAAATCAAAGGGACAAAGTTATTACGATGGTAACTCATTAAAACCGGGACATTTGGAAATTAAGGATTTAAATGGAGATGGAATCATCAACTACAATGACCGTGTTATTATCGGTAATCCGGATCCGGATCTGTTCGGCGGTCTGACTGCCAATTTATCTTATAAACAATTCAGCCTGTTCGCCAACTTCGGATATCAGATCGGTGGTTTGAAGATTTATAACAAAACATTGCAGAATCTACCCGGACAATTAACCGGTTTGATTGACTATGGATTGAATGACAGATGGTCTGACACCAACAAAGATGCCAAATACCCGGCCTTGTATATAGGTGACGGTGTACCTAGACTAACCGATCATGAATTGTTTAATGCCTCCTTCTTCCGTTTGCAGGAAGTGCGTCTGACTTATAATTTACCTTTAAACAAAGTAAGTAAAGGACAACTATTTGTCTCGGCTACCAATTTGTTCACGCTCACCTCTTATCCGGGAACAGACCCTGCTACCGTAAACAGTAACAGCAACTATGGCGGTAACTATGAAACCTCCACTTATCCGGGTTTCCGCTCTTTCTCGGCTGGTTTAAAAATTAACTTATAATCATTTAAATGTATAATCGAATGAAAAAATATATATTCTTAGCTTTACTTACAATGGGCGTTTCCTCGTGCCAGTTGGTAGATGTCTTGGACCAAAAGCCCGAATTCGAAGCAGATTTAGACGGTGCCATCACAACACCCGCTGCTGTAGAGTTAGCCTTAAACGGAATCTATTACTCCTTGCCCGGAAATGGATTCAATGTCATATTTCCTACAGTAAGTGGTTCCTTCAAAGCCGGGACCATGTGGCGTCAAGAAATTGTCAGCGCCGGTAATGCCGTTTACTACTCCGAACGAATGTTGCCTACCCTATCATTCAGTGATGCAACGGAATGGGATGCAGATTACGCTGTAATCAAAAACGCCAACTTCCTGGAAACAGCCTGTAACCGCATGAGTGACGGAGAGTTCTCCGGAAACCGTAGAGCCGAAGTGTTAGGTGAAATAGCCTATTTACGCGCTTTGGCCTACTTCAATATCCTGGTTCGTTACTGCGAATTTTGGGATATGAATAGTGAATATGGAGTTGTCATGCGTAATGAAGCTCCATCCGTATCCAATGCTTTAAAGGCACGTAGCTCCGTAGCCGATTCTTATCAATATATTCTGGATCAACTGGAAATAGCTATTGAAAAAGCTCCTGATTGGAAAAAGCTTTCACAAGCTTCTAAAGAAGCAGCCAAGGCATTAAAGGCAAGAGTATTGCTGTATGCAGGAAAATACACAGAAGCGGTAGCAGCAGTTAATGATGCAATTGATACAAATTCTCCATTGCCGGAAGCAAACTATGGTGACGTTTTTGATAAGTTTTCAACAACCAAAGAGATTCTATTCGCTCGTGTATTCGACCAAAAAGATGCCACCAACACTTCAACCCGTCAGCAATGTTACGGTAACAGCCCCACGAAAAAACAAGGTTACTGGGGGCCCACCAATGAGTATGTGGAACTGATGGGGGATGATCCTCGCGCCGATGCCATCTTCTCTAAAGTAGACAGCCTGATGAACAGCCGCAGTTCTGCGGTAGCCTACAACCTGAAATCGGTAAAGAAGCTGCTGAATGATGCCAATGACATGCCTGTCATCTTCAGTCGTGTTTCCGAACTCTACCTGATTAAAGCCGAAGCCTTGTATCGTTCAGGATCCTCTATATCCGAAGCCTACGCACCGATCCGTAAACTACGCGAAAGAGCAGGAGCCGAAATAATTCTTCCAGCCAATAACGAAGAACTGGAAACCGCCATATTCAACGAATGGATGCTGGAATTGTCTTTCGAGAACTGGCATGAATGGTTTGCCATGATCCGTTTTGCAGGATACACAGAGAAACCCGATTTCACCCGTCTGCTTGCTTTGAACAAGACGTTAAGAGAAGCTTTGGAAAAAGAATATGAAAAATCGGAAGCACAAGGAGACAATTATTACCAACGCATCATAGACCGCCGTATCGATGCCATTCCGTCATCAGAAATCAGTTCTAATCTGGAATGTAAACAAAACCCTGGTTATTAACATATTAAAATCAAAGACATGAAAAAATATATCTTACTCATTTTCGCATGTATCTATGCGATTCACTTAAATGCCCAGAATGCAGGAATCAATTTCCTGCACGGCACTACTTGGGCAGAAGCCGTAGCCAAGGCCAAAGCAGAAAATAAACTGATATTCATTGATTTCTATACCCAATGGTGCGGACCTTGCCTGAATATGGCACAAACCGTATTCTCTTTGCCTACAGTGGGTTACTACTATAACCAAACTTTCATCAACCTCAAAATTGATGCTGAAGAAGGTGAAGGAATTACATTAGCCAAGAAATACGGTGTACGCAGTTATCCCACCTATGCATTCATAGATCCTGCTACCGAAGAAATTGTTCATCGCAGCAGTAGCCGTCAGACTCCCGAACAGTTTATTCAGACAGGAAAAGACGCAAACATTCCTACCAAACGTTCTTTTTACCTGCAAGACCAATATACCAAAGGAAACAGGGAGCGTGCTTTTTTAATTGATTACATCAATTATCACTATTCAGTCTATGCACGCAATAATGTACAGGCCGCTTTTGACGAATTAATAAAAGGAGGCGCCAAACTGACTGATCCGGATGTATGGGAAGCATATGTAAACACGATCAATGGCATGAACCCGTACCTGAAGCAAGTATCAGACAATTATGCGGATTTCTGCCAGCGTTTCGGCAAAAAAGCTGTTGACGCTAAATTGGCAAAAGAAACTTCATACGGCGAATTGGCGGAAATTGAAGCCTTATGCAACTATGAAGGAAAAGATTTCAATCTGAAAATGATCCGTATCAATAATGATATCCGGGAACAAAAGTATGAAGCGGCAGCTACCCAGATTGATGCGATGATTGCAGACACCACAGTCAATCAGCAAGAGTTAATCAGTAGACTGAAATTTATCGCCCGTTTGGGATACAAGGCAGAGGAACTTCCCGAATTCTGGTTCAACAAATGTGTAGGCTATCTGCAATACATTGCTTATAACCAAACAGACAGAGATGATGCTTTCATCCATCAGGAATATGCAGCCGCCTTGGAAATGGTGCTTCGCAAACTGAACGGCAAAGCCCCCATCCCTGCCTGCCTCAGCACAGAACCCGCATACGGAAAAAAAGTCTATAACATGCGTCCCGATGCATTGAAAATGAAACCTAAAAGAAAAAAATAAGATGAGAACTCTAAAATCCATCATGGTACTTGGCCTTGCGCTGAGTACCTTTACCGCTACAGAAGCTGCAAAGCTCACTTTTAAGGTCACCAATCCCAATGAGAAGGTCAAAGTGAGATTGACTTTCAGCCAAAGTGGCGAACAAAAAGAAGTGGCGATTGATGCCGCTGGAAACGGCAACATAGAAATCACAGGATTCACTCCGCAATATGTAACCATGCAATACACACGCGGACGCCGTACTCTTTATCTGGATCCCAATCAAGACCTTACCTTGTCATTCGACAGTGACAACATGTGGAGAAACACAACCTTTGAAGGAGCAGGTGCCGCTATCAACACCTATCTGGGAAGCAAAGAGCTCCAATCACTCGGTATGCCCGATATGAAAATGCAAGAGGCCGCCCTCATACACAAAGGGGACAGCCTGTACGCAGCCAATTGCCAAGTATTGGAAGCCGCAAAACTTCCAGCCGATTTCACTACACAGGAAAAAATACGTTTGCAATTCTATACGTATTATTATTTCTCCAAATACGCTTTGTATCATCCTCATTTTGGAAAGGATGACAACTATATTCCTTCCAAAGCATATTATGAAAAACTGGAAGCTATTACTCCGATCAATGCCGGTTTATTAGCTCTAAAAGAATATAAGGCTTTTCTTCCCGATGCTATCAGCGCCTTTAGTAATAAAGGAAAAACAGTTGCATCCAATTCTACAGAACAAAGTGTAAACTACGTAGATGCAACCATACAAGATGAAAAGGTTGCAGAATTTCTGATTGACCAATTTGTTTATAACTTTGTAGACAATAACGGACTGGATGAAGCAGACGGGCTGATCGTCCTATTCCGCAAACATGTGAAGGATGCAAAGTCCATAGAAAAATTCAACGCACTTTGTACCAAGTGGGAAAAATTAAGATCAGGCAATCCCTCAGCAGCTAGCTTCTCCTATCCGGATATAAATGGGAAAACAGTATCTTTGGCAGATTTGAAAGGGAAATATATCTATATTGACGTGTGGGCTACCTGGTGTGGCCCTTGCCGTGGAGAACTTCCTGCGTTAAAGGAATTGGAAGAGAAATATGCAGGAAAGGATATTCATTTTGTCAGCCTGTCATGCGACAAGAACAAAAAGGCATGGGAGAACATGGTAACAAAGGATCAACTGAAAGGGATCCAGTTACACATGGGAACAGACAGGACCTTTATGGATGCTTACCTCATCAACGGCATTCCCCGTTTTATCCTGCTGGATCGGGATGGCAAAATCATCTCTGCCAATATGACCCGTCCGTCAGATCCCAAGACAGCAGAGAAGTTCAATGAACTGTTAGGACTATAAAACTCTCTCTTATATTAAACATTAATCTAACGATAGGCTTTCTTCGTGAGGAGAGGGCCTATTCTATTTGTTTTAGCCAGGAGAACGATACAGAAAAAGAATAAAAGACACGAACTATACAGATCTTACAGTATTGTCTAAAACACCTGTAATTTCCGTATAATTCGTGCCCGAACAATTTAAATACGATGATTTTTATTGTAGGAATGAAATCAGCACACCAGCAGCCACGGCAGAACCGATAACTCCTGAAATGTTACTTGCCATACAATATTGAAGCACATGATTTTTGGGGTCATACTTCAAAGCAATTTCATTAGCCACACGGCTGGCCATGGGCACAGCACTCAAACCTGTAGCCCCAATCAGTGGATTGATCTTCTTCTTAGTGAAAAGATTCACCAACTTCACAAACAAGATACCACCGGAAATAGACAAGGCAAACGCCAAGAAACCACCTATCACAATACCGATAGTAGTCCAATTCAAAAATGCCTCCGTAGTCATTGTCGCACCAACTGACAACCCCAAGAAGATAGTTGCCGCATTCATGATACTATTTGAAGCTGCATCAAACAAACGTGAAGTATCACTACCTATTTCCTTAATCAAGTTACCAAACATCAACATACCAATCAAAGGCACTGCACTTGGCACAAACAGAGCGACCACCGTAGTCACTACAATCGGAAATACAATCTTCAGCACACGAAGATTCTTGATTTCTACCGAAGAAGGATATTTCTTTTCCTGTTCCTTCATATTGATACTCAATTCTTTCTTCGTACACCAGATTTTCACAACCAACGGAATGATAACGGGTACCAGAGCCATATACGAATAAGCGGCAATAGCAATCGGCCCTAGCAAATGGGGAGCCAGTTTAATAGTGGTAAAGATAGCGGTAGGACCGTCTGCTCCACCAATAATACCCAATGAAGCCGCCTCTTTCGGAGTGAACCCCATCAAGATAGCTACCAACAATACTGTGAAAATACCCAACTGTGCAGCAGCTCCGAAAATAGAAAGCCGCAAATTACGCAACATCGGACCAAAGTCTGTCAAAGCACCTACCCCCATAAAAATGATAGGCGGAAGAAAACCGGTCTTAATCAACATGTAGTAGATAAAGTTCATCAGGCCCAAGTCGTGCGCAATTTCGTGCAACGGCATTTCCCAGATGTTCTTCAGTGCTCCATTCACCATTACCATGCCGTTCTCATCGGCCTGGACAACCCCCATCTCACCACCGGGAAAGTTAGCCAGCAACACTCCGAAAGCTATCGGAATCAGCAGCAGCGGTTCGTACTTTTTCTTGATCCCCAAGTAAAGTAAGATGAACGCAATGGCATACATTATCAAGAATTGCGGTTCAGCAATAATATTGCTGAAAGCAGTCATATCATAAAGTCTTTCAAATATATCTTCCATTATACTATTTTCATTAATACGTCATCCTCTGAAACCGTGTCACCCGAACTAGCGCAAATAGCAGTTATAGTACCGTCATATTCCGCACGAATCGCATTATAGGTCTTCATTGCTTCGACGTAACAAATCACATCACCTTTATTAACCTTTTCACCCACCTTCTTCGGAGTTTCCTGGGCATTCTTTACCAAGAAGAATTTACCTTCCAACGGAGAAAGCACATCTTTCCCTTCCCCTACCGGAGCAGGAGCAGCTTGTGCGGGAACTGCACCCGAAGCAGCTGTCAGCGTAGCAGGATCTACAGCACCATATGCCACTGTAACGCGATAAGGTTGCCCGTTCACATCCACCGTCAATACCTTGGTCTTGTTTTCAGCTTCGACAGGAGTAGTGGCATTCGCTTTCTCCTCACGACGTTTCTTCACATCTGCCAAGAAGTCTTCTTTTGCCTTCCCGCTCTTATAAGCTTCATACTGGGCCGGATGCATGGCATACTCAAACAGTTCTTCGTCATCCTGTCCTTTATCCCATTGTTTTTCAAGCATCATCTTGCGATATTTTTCCAACTGGTCGGGATAATTGTCCTGCGGATTGCCATCAAAGAACTTGCGGCCTTCACGTTCTGCCTTTTCAATAATTTCAGGGGCCAGTTTACCCGGTAAACGTCCCGCTTTACCCAAAATCATATCCCAAATATCATCGGCAATCATTCCCCAACGTTCCTTACCTTTCTCCATAGCCATTACATTCATCATGGCAAGGTTCTTCACATACTGGCTGAACGGAGTAACCAAAGGAGGATAACCCACACGCGGCCATACGTAAGCAACTTCATTGAACAGCTTGATCAACAATTCATCCTGAGTCATAAACGGCAGGTTACGTTTTGCCTTGTACTTGTTGATAGATTCCAGATTCGTTTCAAGATCGGCCATCAAACTTCCCATCATGCCGCCCGGCAATCCCGGAGCAATCAGTAAAGAATTCATCAGACGGTTTTTGGGACTGATATATAAACCAAGGAAATCATCCATAAACTCCTGAATCATGGAACGCACTTTCATATACGCTTCCATATTAATTTCGGGCACTTTAAATCCGGCATCTTTCAACATGGCTTGCACACTAATCAAATCAGCATGGCCGGTTCCCCATGACAATGGTTCCATACCTACATCAATATAGTCGCAACCAGCCTGGCATACTTCCAAAATAGAAGCCATATTGAATCCGGGCCCCGCATGAGAGTGATACTGTATAGGAATATTTTTAATCTTCTTGATTCCGGCAACAATCTTTCCCAATGAAACGGGACGTCCGATGC
>ENA-OPDU01000274-OPDU01000274.1-human-gut-metagenome-genome-assembly--contig:-NODE-274-length-13016-cov-2.050922_pt1 | contig 13016 bp, 9 predicted proteins | sample MGYA00241294_ERZ501522 | MGnify/ENA primary metagenome ERZ501522 (study PRJEB25962, sample SAMEA2042430) | human gut metagenome | biome: human gut; feature: human-associated habitat; material: faeces...
GGCCGGGAGATCGGCGACGAAGCAGCGTTCCAGACGTTCCTGCACGACTACAAAGCTACCGTATTTCCGGGACGTTCGCCCCGGCAGCTGGTCGTCTGGTGCTACCGCCCCGCGGAGAGACCTCTGTCGCAGGAGCAGTGGGATGCGCTCGACGCGCCGATCGCCGATTGCCGTATCTACAACGTCCCGCAACCCGTGAAGATTCTCTACGACGATCTTCGGCACGAACGGATCGTCTGTTACGTTCCGCCCACACTCCATATCCATTAAATCCCTATAACATTATGAATGACGACACACTGATCGTTACCGAAACCGAGGGCGATACGTTCGACTTGCAGCTCTCGGAGTCTTCGACGCCCGAAACCTTTCGACGCCGGCCCGCTTCGCTGTCGGGAAGCGGACTTTCCGAATCCGAAGCGCGGCATGTCGTTGCGACGACGCCCGTTCCGATGGAGCTTTTCTGCGACTCCGAGCGCGGAATCTTCGCTGTCGAAGCCGAACCGCTTGCCTACAGCCCGCTGTTCAATCCCTACACGGGAGAGGAAATCCCGAACGAGAACCTCCGAACGGAGGATGCGAAACTTTCCGACAGCCGGATCACAACGGAAAGAGATAAGATGCTGGAACGATACGAGGCGATCGACCGAATACACCGCCGACGCCTCGTCGATCTGATGACAGGAATCGTTTCCGAAATGACGGGCCAAAGCCTCGATTCAGGCAACGAATATCCGGCATCGGACGAACGCCAGGATAAATGCTATGTCACAGCTTTCCGGATAAAACATGCTGTGTTGTATGCCTGCCTGTCGTACGACTCCGGAGGGGATCGCTGCGTGCCGGTGCGGGACCTCGAAGTCGGACAGCTTTTCGATGTCTTGCGGATGATGCTGCAAGACCTCTGAATATCATTCCAACCCGTTTGCCCCGTAATCGCCGTTGATTACGGGGCGCATTTGTTTTACCATGAAATTTACCGCTTATGAGCCACGAAATCATCAAAAACATCTTCGTCACCGCCGACCGGCGCGTGATCGTCTGCCATGCGCCCGGCAATATCCAACCGCAGATCTTTCATGAGGAGGAATACGAACCCCTGACCGAACTGTTGCGCAAGGAGGGCTACGAACGCCTGGAGGAGGAAATCCTCTATCTCTTTTTTCTGGGGGTCTGGCAGAACGACCTGCGGCACGGCCGTGCCGTCGCCCGCGCTATCGAGCAGGAGCGGATGGATGTTTACGAACTCTGGAAACGATGCGATCGGGACGTATCGTTCCGACGGGAGTTTATCAGACATTTGGCCACCTATCTCGAACCTTTGACGGTCGAATTGCCGAACCTATAAAACCTCGATACGACTATGCAAGTGAAATTATTGCGTCAGGCCGCAGGTCGGGATGACCGGATCGTCGCGGCCTATGAAGATGTGACCTTCCTGAACGAACACGTCGGATGGTACCCCATTATAAAAGACCGGTTCCGTAAGGCGAACGATATAGTTGTCGTCGTACTGCGTGTCGGCGACGTTTGTTTCGAAGCCGGAAGTATGTTTCGCAGAGGAATGCTCCGCAAGGAATATATCGAAGCGCGGACTGCGGAAGCTCGCAACCTGCGAGCCGCCGTGTATGGCGAGCTGCCAGTGGATTCCGTCGTCTTACGTGGCAGCCTACGAAGCACTGGGTTGGGATGCCCGGCCGTTGAAGGGGCATCGCACCCGTATGCGCGAACTGTATGCTGCGGAAGACCGAAGACGGGAACAAGTGCGGATCGAACGGGAAAATGACGACAGCGGCAAGAGGAAGCGCGGCTGAGAACGTCATTGAAACGGGCCGAGGCTGCTTTTCGGGAGGGAGGATTCGTCGAAACGGAACTCTTTATTGTCTTGTGCGGCAAATATGGGATCAATATCCACCCCCGGACGCTCGGCATGCTGCAAAGACGGATTGCCGATTTATCCCGAACGCAGATCCATTGCAAAGGCGTGAGCCGAGGTTTCCGTATCTCGTCGTTGCGCGGATGCCGCGAATTGATCGATCGCTTGGCGGAAAAACTAAAATAGATTTTCAAATATTCACCCTGTAATTTAACTCAATATGAAAATTATGTGTCAGGAGCACTACGACGAAGTAGTGTGTTATGCCGAACGAATCGGCGACAAAACATTGGAAGAACGGTTGAACGATCTGAAACGGTGGGAGCGGAATCCGAACTGTCCTTGTGAAATCGAACTGTATAAGGATTCCGCGCCTTATTCCTTTCTTTTCAGGCAGCGCTATGCCGACAGCAGTACAGGCATTGTCGGCGGACTGGTCTATCACGGCACACCCGATCGTTCGGGATGTTACTGCGAACCGAGAATCCGCGGCTGGGAAATTCATACGTGAAATGCGGATTCTGATTTGACAATGAATCTTGATTAATAAATGACGGTACATCATCATATTCTCATTGATTATCAATGGTTTACAACTTAAAAGGTAGACTACTCAAAAATTTACTTGTTTTTTTGCGAAAAATCTAAGATTTAACGTTTTTTTTCATCGACTCTCTCCGAACAGAGGGAAAAAAGGCAAAAACGGCCCTTTGGGGCCCTGACAGACCCCGTCTGCAAATATAGAGCATGTCGGGGTTTATTTCGCCAAAATGGGCTGTAAAATCGAGTATGGATTCACGGATATTTTCAGGCTCCAATCGTGGAATCTTGTCTTTGGTCAGAGTGTCATTTTGCTCGGCTTTAATAACACCAGGAGCACAAATAAATTTTGCAGCCAAAAGAGAAAAATGGCTGAGTCCACTTTCAAGGCGCAGCCATCTCTTTTTTCCCTTATTTTGACTTTACTTTAATGAACGTATATATGAATACGGGGATAAAGTAAAGTTGATGATTTCATGGAAAAGTGTAGCTCTCAAGCCTCAATTTTGATGGAAAAATGCTTAAAGAGAATCTGATTCGTTAGGAAAGGTGTGAGATAATTATTATTTGTTTAAGAAAATGCCTCAATCATACCTCTCCCTAAAAATAGAAAATTATTCTGAGTTATTTATAAGGCATACAAGATATTATGGGAGTGTGGCATGTTTTCATGGGGAAATGTGTCTAAAACTGCCATTTTGTCATATTGTGTGTGACAATTCCGTTAGAAATCTGACTTTTAGCCCTATTTTGGTCTATGGCATACATTATGTGTATATTCTTTTAGATTAAAGCCGGGTTAAGACCGATGGATACGTTTTATGGATTGTACGCAATTGTGTTCCACACGCAGGTTTTGGCTGACGTGTGAGTAGTATTTCTGACTTTCCAAATGGCTAAGAAGAGCTGTGTAAGCTTTATTACCAAGAAGGAGATCAGAATGAACCAAGAAGGTGCTAGTAAAGTATTCATGACTTTCATAAACAATGTAAGTTGGTGATACAAAGCTAACAATAAATTTCTACAGAAGAGTAGCGTTGACTAATGCGCAAGCAGGAAGCAACATCAGGCATGTATCCATCAACAGGCATGCTACGACCGGCTTTAATCTTTTTTATATTTCATCTGAGAACATGCATGACTGGCTTAAATTTAAGAAGTATTCTCACATAGGTGAACCTTTAACAGAGAAAGATCTAGCTTGGGTTGTAAGGTACGTTACAGATCCTCAAAACATATCAACACATAAGTTTGTTCCGCTACTGCATAAAGTAATAACCCAGAGAAAGTACAGACCTGAAAGTCCCGCATCAAAGAATGGGAGTGGAAAACGAAACCGTACGGTTAAAGATCCCAAAAAGCGTCATATATTCTATGCCTCGCATTTAGATTCAATCATATATAGTTACTATAATAGCATTCTTGCTACTGCCTATGAGAAGTATTTGTCTGACAAGGGATATAAAAATGTTGCCGTTGCATATCGCAAAATACCCAAAGATGATACCTGTAGTGGCAATAAGTGCAACATAGAATTTGCTTATGATGCATTTCGTTTTATATTGGATAACAAGTCTCGCGAGTTGTCTGTGATAGTAGCCGACGTTACTTCCTTTTTTGACAATTTAGACCATAAACTATTACATCAACAATGGAAGAAAGTTTTAGGGGTAAGTGATTTGCCGGCAGACCACTACAAAATATTCAGAAATCTTGTCAATTATACGTATGTAGATGTAATAGATTTATTTGAGAGGTTTAAGGACCGAATAATCGTAGAACGTTTCAAACCCAATGACACGTCATGTAAAGAACTGAAGCGAAAAAGGATCTCCAAGATAAAAAATATGCGATATGAAAATGCGGTCGCATTTTGCGATAAGACGGAGTTCTTTAGGACTGCCACAGATTTAATAAAAGCAGATAAACCGTATGCTTCAACAGTTCGAGAGAAACTAGGCAAGGACGCGAGAAAAGGCATACCTCAAGGTACCCCTATAAGTGCAACATTAGCGAATATCTATATGATTGATTTTGATGATGCTATTTATAAGGAGGTATCATCAAGGAGGGCATATTATCAACGGTATAGCGATGATTTGATAATTATCTGTGATAGAGCCGACGAGAAATACTTTTATGATTTAATAATTAGGGATATAGATGCAATAACACGCCTTGAGATTCAGGCCGGAAAGACTCATATTTACCGATATGATGAAAATTGTAATGGAAATCTAGTAGGCGGGATCGTAATGGAAGATGGCAATGTGTCTCCCAATAAGCAGTTAGAGTATCTAGGGTTTGCGTTTGACGGCACAAAAGTTCGAGTAAAGACTTCTGGATTCTCGAAATTCTACAGAAACATGAAGCGAGCTTTTAAAAGAGGTGCTTTTTTTGCAAAGAAGCCGCATATTCCATCGGACAAGCTATTTGAGGGAAGGTTATATAAAAGATTTACTCACCTTGGTGCAAAACGCAGGTTAAAATGGAAGCAGGACAGCAGTAACCCTAGCGGTTTTAAACGAACAACCAAATACGATTGGGGCAATTTTATTAGCTATTTAAGAAAAGCTGATAATGTAATGGCTGATATCAATCATGATAAGTCTATATCTGCGCAAGGTCGAAAGATCTGGCCAAAGTTTCATCGATTAAAAAAGCAGGCCTATGAGGATATCGACAAACACAAGAAAGGGTAACATTACGAGATATGTGCTTCAAAGTGCTACGGGCTAATAACTCACAATCTTGTGAATTAGGTGGAGTCGATACGCTTTTACGGTGTATGTGATTCACGATATTCTATGCTAGATTCACCCAATTAGATTTCTTCCACGCCAATCTCTTTGAGGTACTCATATATGCTGTCATACCACTCGGGCTTTCTGGTCTTATCCGGAGGTGTTCCGCAGTCACCATAAGGTACGACAATGACCATACCCTGACGGGCTCGCGTCAGCAAGACTCGATACGCATTTATCTGGTACTTTTGGTTCTCCTTCTTCTTTATGTTCTGCCATTTAGTGCCACTCCTGAGTTGGAAGTGTTCCCATTTGTCGTGAGTCTTATTGAGTCGCAAGTCTGCATCCCATGCGACACACGCCCAATCAATCTCCAAGCCCTGTACTTTGAACTCGGTTAAGGTGTCCTCAAGGCAGTTGGATGAGCGAATATCCGTATCATCCTCGAGAAACCAATGGACAAAGTCCGGTTGGTAACGAACATTAATACTGATTGCTTTCAGTCGTTCTGCCTTGCTGCTTGCAAGCAGCCCAAAACGTTCGCTTCCTCTGGCGTGAGAACGTAGCCATTCCTTGGCTTTGGCAAGGTCTCTTGTCAGCACGATTGGATAGTTATTTAATTCTCTCAGCGTCTTGGCTGCATCCTCCTTTTGAAGATTGAGTAATTGATGGCAGAAGAGACTGACCTTCTCTGCTCGGAAGGAACGCATACTTACGGATAAATGAAGATTCGGTTCAATATACAACCTTGTCTTATCCTCAATCATTCCGATAGCTTTCCCTCCCACATACTCACTGTCGGTCAGTTTATCGGATATGTAGACATCCCAATGCTTGAAACGACGATTCAGTGATTCAAGCCACTCTTTGATGCCGGCCTCGCCTTTATTAATCTCTTGGCCTCCACCAATCAGACAAATTACAAGGCCCCAATCTGTTCGACGGTCAATACACGAAATCAGATACTCGGGTTCGGAGTATGGGAAGTCATTGATATGCTTCTTCTCCTTCATAAATCGCTGCAACTCCTCCTTGGTCCATGCTCTTTGCGCTTCGTCAAATATTGCAACCGGCTCAGCCGGAACAAATGATTTATCATTATGGCTGGCGAAATATTCGGGGATTGGGACAATATCATCACCTTCCACTTTTGTTCCCTCCAGATAGAGGTCGCGGTAATGGTGAATCATCTGTATGAAGGCCTTAACCTTGCTTTTGGCCTCAGCTTTTGTACATGGTTTCTCGGAGGTTAGCCCATTCTGGTAATCCTCCTTACTCCTGCGAATATAATCGCGGGTAAGTGCTTCCTGTAAGACCTCGACCAACGGAAAGTTGCCGGATAGGTAAACAGCCTTCTCTCCCTTGTTGAATTGGTCTATGGCGGTTTGAAGACCAATTAACGTTTTGCCTGCACCCGGGACACCTGTCACAAAGCAGATGGCTTTTCGTCGATTGGTACGACATTGATCTATGATACGATTGATACAAACTGCCGTTTGCTCAACATCGCCATCGTGTTTTGTAATCTCTGCAACATTGTGTTCCTCATACAATGCGACAGCTGCTTCGATAATGGTAGGGGTCGGATCATATCCACTTTTTGCCCACGTGTCATCATCTCTTTTTGACGAGGAGTGTGCAGACCGAATGTTGGCAACAATCAGTTCGATGCACTTTTTGATTCTATTGCTATTCGTTAATAGTGGCTGGTAAACATTATCCTCAAATGGTGCGAGATCAAATTTGCAGTTTTTATTACGCTCTTTAGGAGCAACGAGTATCGGAATTAAAACGCGATCCCTACTTCCTTGCTGGAAATTTTTCAGGTCAAGCGCATAATCCCATACCTGAACCTCTGAGGCTCGGGTAAATTCTTGCTCGGAGGTCTTGAACTCCATGACCAGCACAATTCCATCGATGAGTGCAACGACATCAGCCCTACGTCCCATACGCGGGATGTTGTATTCAAAATAGACACTTCCTCGGCCCGAGAAGTTGGCCAAAGCGCTCTTTAGGATATCAATCTCTTCCACCCACGACATCGATGTCTTCTGATTGATATCGTGAGCGTGAGCAAGTGCGAGATTGCCAACAATCTCGTTGGTGGGCTTTCGGAGAAAGTTCTTTATTGAGTCAGAATAATAGAACCTGAGCGCCGGCATGGAATTCCTGTTAGTTTTTATAATAGTACTTATATGATCTCTACCTGTAAGTCTAGCCCTAAATCTGTTGAGATTTTTTTGATCTGTTCATATTTGGTTGGAGTATCAGAACAAGTATTCACAAACCATCCGTTACCAACAGGTTTGCAGGGTTTGATATAGCGTGGTTTGGGTGTTTTTAATACTAAATTATCTGCACAAACGATTATGTTTAAATCTCTCACTCTCTCTGGCCCTGCGTATTTTACTACCTCGACAAGGCTCTCTAATACCTTGTGAGGCTGTATTACTCGTCCGTCAGGAAAGGTAACCTTAATTTTTTGACGAGCGGATGTGCTCGGCTCGTTGCTGGGAGTAATAATTTCTCCGGTGACAATTGAAACTAAGTCTACCTTTAAACCAAGTCCCAGTTCCTCGGATATCTTGAGCAAATCTTCCCGTTTGCGGCGAGTATTGATGTTGGTGAATACCAACCATCCATTTGCTATTTCTTTCTGAGCAGAGGCGTATTGTTCACTTCGCTCTTTCGTTACCAGATTTACGTTTGCATGAAGGATGTTTAATTCATGTATTAAATCCGGGTAATTATCCTCAATGACCTCCGTGAATGTATCAATAGCCTTAGGGTGTTGTATGACCCTACCATCAGGGTATTCTACTCTAAGAAGCTCTGTTTTACTTCTGGTTTTGGCAACCTCGGCTTGAGTAGAGGCCTCATGACTCAACTGAACGTATGGGGCAGCCCAATTAATCGCCTTAAAGAGTTGCATCCAATCTCCCATATTCATCTTCGAATATCGATCCCCATAGAAGTCCTCAATCTCATTATATGCTCGAACTGGGCTTACATATTCACAGTCGAGAAAGGGGCGAAGTTTATCTATCAATACGGGGTTGGCAATCTTGGTTAATTTGCCTGCCGAATTTGTATAGGGAGCCTCCCAATCGATATCAGATGAGTCCTCATCCTTGTCTCCCGGATTCTGTGAGGGAGGATCTAATTGATTTTGTGGTGAATCAATTGCGTCTTGGGGCGAATCATCTGCTCCGTGGTTGTGGAGCACATCAGATTGTCCTTTGGATAGGAATGTTATATACGCATTCAGCGCCGTATTAGTGGCATTATGCCATTGTTCATTCCTGTCGCTTATCTCCGGCTGGCTGCAAAACTCTGACACGACATTATGATACTCATTCAAGTTGTTGTATGAGAGGAATAATTTCCGATACCGTGTAATATAGCCATCGTTAAGTAGAGACCGGAGGATATGGCAATAGTTTGCAATAGTCGCAGAAGAGTTGCCATCATTGGCCATGCTTTTGGCGAATGCTGCGATATTCTTAGGGTCAGCGAATGTCTTATATGCTTCGTTGGCTTCAGGTCTTCGTTTTGAGCCTATTGCGACATAGTCACTCTCATCTTGAAAGAATATTTTCAAGTTTGACAAAATGAACTCCAGTTGTTCACGAGGAAATGCTATGACTTCTCCGTCGTTGTTCAGCGACAGTCGCTTGATACTTTGTGTCGAAGCAGCCTCCTCCTGTAGGGAGAGTCTTGAATAAAAAGACACGCTTTCACCCTTGTTTAATCGCTGTTTTGTCCACTTGGGGTGCCAAGTAGTGTATACTTTATTTTCAGAGTCATATCCCAACAGAATGAAATCAATCGCACTATTCTTTATTACTTCAAAATCCTCTCTTCTAGGTAACTGCACCCTCCATATATCCGGATTGGAGAAGTACGCAGGCGAAAGATTCTTGATGTATATATAACACTCTTTCCCATTTAATGTTAAATGGAAGGGATTTAGTCCGTTGATTATCTGGAATGAGTTGCAGCCTTCCAAACTCTCGATGAAGATTTGCTGCAGAGAGTATCTGCTGATTTTCTTAATCATAATGCTTAGAATAGGCTGTTAAACAATTGGCTATCACCTTTATTAAAGGTCGATGCTGTTGATTTTATATCGTGCAGTTTAGTTATGTTGCAAACAAACTTGACATCGGTAACATTGGCTGGTACATCCTGCTTCAGGATACGAGGAACTATCTGGTAATCATAGTAGGCCAAGGAATCCACAGCTGTGACATAATCAAAATAGACAGAGTCGATTTTATTAATGTCATTGCCTAATGTCTGTGCAATGATGGTGTATAATCGAATCTTATCCTCTGTATCCAACAGGCGATTACATATTTTATCGTAAATATTCTTGACAGACAGTCCATTTACGTTCTCTCCGGATTCGCGTACTGTTACCGAAGCAATCAGGAGTCGAGAGTTGGGTGAGGGATTAAGTTGGTCCAATGAGAACCTGTGGATTCTCTCCTCTGAGGAAGTGCTTTTTACCTCAATCTTATCTCGGCCTAATGTAAAGTCGTATTTAGATGATGGGATAGTATGCCATGCATTAACCAGTGTATGAGGATCGAGACTTTGGTCAATAACCATTAACTCGGCCCATAACCCCTGTATCTTCTTCCGTGGAGTAGATGCTAAAGCCGAGAAGATAGCCACCAACCTTTCAACCTCGGTAGACAGTTCTTGCTTTGAGGGATGAGGCGGCATCTTCATAAGCATCATTATAAAGATTTCAATAAAGTATGTTTGCAGGTGCTCATCATTACTTCGCAATGTGATGATTGCAAATTTCCTCAATGCAGAGTCCGTGTTAGTCTCATTGACTGTACACTCCATATCATATTCTACAGATAGGAGTTCCCTGATGGTATCAGGGACATTGTTCAGCGCATCATTGGTGGCGACAAAGAACATCGGAAAAAACTCTTTGGACGCTCCCAACTTATGCGGCAAACGGCCCAGAGACACCACGTTGTATGTGTTATCCTTGGGAAGGGTACCTTTCAAAGAGAGGAACTCGTTGATTATTTGCTTAACATCCATATTTAGAAGTCTTCGTCTGAATCGTCTATATCATTACCTATGTTCGAACAGTAATTCGTTGCCAACTGCTTGGGATAATACATTGCAAGCGTGTAGGCTGTTCTTGGGAAGTCAAGAGCTGCACCTTCGAATTCGATATGATGCAATTGGATTGTTATAGTGTCCTCTGACCCCACAATCTTCCGGTCTCCTGGATAATTTGTCGAATCCGTAACGGAACTCGGACCGGCAAACAAATCGGTGTTCGGTGCAAGTCGGCGGTTGTCTTTATCGAAGCTACGGTGTCGAGGAGGGGCGGCAAATGCCATTTGATAAAAATACACGTATCGCAGAGGTTGTTCATTATCCTCTGAAGATAGATATCTCAAATAGCGTATTGTGTTGGCTTTTCGTTGGGCGTCCGGCCAGTTCTTAAAATTGAAGTCTGACAAAAACTCGATGGCCTCGTCCACCTCCAGTTTCATCCACCTGTGAGTACGATCCTTTGTAGTGTCCGGTCTAACCGTAAAATCATTAGAGTGTTTATGCAAGAATGTCTCGACAACCTTGTCATTGTGCTCGATTGTATAGCGACTAGCAAAGGCTTGCATGGCGAACATTCCTTTTAATTTATCATTGACTACCCATACGGGAAGAACATTGCGACGAGTGGGACGCAGTGATGGAGATAAAAGGATGCTACGTTCGACAGAATCAAGCGAATCGCAATCTCTTAACAATTTGCGCAACTCCTCTTCGTGGTCAACATATGCATGGTAGTTGACAATGGATGATTCCGGCAGAAAAACACGGCAAGAGCGGATATAATCTTTTTTATATCCAAAGAAGCGACACCTTTGCTGGATGGTGTCCGCATTTGTCGCACTTGTCGTGTATCTCGGCATATATGTAGTTGCTAGTTTTTCAACCGTAAAGCCACGATTAAGCATCTCCGCACCCACAAGGATATGCATCTTGTAGTTATCCCATTCGATTTCTGTCTGAGCATCCTTATCGGTATTCACAAGGTAGACCTTTTTATCGTGAATAATTTCTGCGATATATGGCTTTATTTGCTCAAAAGTAGGTCTCTCCTCTGGCGCATAGTACTCAACCGCCATTGGAAATATTTTCTCAAATCTCTCAAGCAAGTCTACTTTGTCATCACAGCCATCAGGCATTCTCAGCGCTTTTCTCCAATTCTTTAACTCATTATCAATCCACCCTTTGAACGTTTTATTCCATTTCTTCTCATTGTCGGGGTGTACCATCATTGATAGATAGGTAATATCATCTGGAGCCTGCCATTTGACAACAATCGCAACAGCAAGAATATGGAACATAAGTGCGTCCTTGAGGGATTGAGGCATCCTTTCTAGCGGATTGCGTGTCTTGTGGAAAACCTCCTCGTTTGGAATTTGTATAATCAATCCACCCTTAAATAAATCATGATTGGGGCCTTTCCCAAAGAATAACTTTCCTCCGATATATCCCTCTCCGGGCGTTAGCAGCGTATGACTCTTGGGCGAGAGAAGGTCCTGCATGCTGATAAGAATATTGGCTTGAGGGGTGGCAGTATACTGAATGTATGTATTCCCCGGAAGGACGGCGCGTAAGCGCAATATTGAATCGTAAGTCGATGATCTCTCCTCCTCCTCTTGGGTTCTCTCTTCTTGGCTATTTTTACGCCCATAGTTATTCAACGACGCCTGATCTGCTTCGTCGTCAATGATAAGAACAGTTTCATCCCTCATTACAGACTTGTATTCCGAAGAATCCATGACCTGAACAAGTTTGTTGATATGGTTGTAATGCTTCAGAATCGGGATTAGGATAATGGGGTTATCCGAGGACTCTAAATGGCCAACAATATCTTCAAGGTCGTTTATAGTGGGGCTTGAATGAATCTTGTAATAATTATTGTTCTTAGCAATATTCCCTATAAGATCTTTCTTTAATCTCTTCGAGGTTTGAAAAAGTAGGTTGTTTTTAGTGCCGGCCAAATAAATAATTACACGATATCCATTATCCAACGCCAATGCCGTAAGGCCTGTAAAAGACATGGTCTTACCACTCTGCACATATCCAACAACCAAATGTGTCGTCTCGGGAGCATGGACAGCATTGTGCGGATTGCAATGGCACAAAATGTCGGTAGTCTCAGACCTAAATGTTGCTACGGCTTCAGGAGATAGACCATGGCTCTTCGTTGGCGAAACTCGTTGTGAATCTACGAACTGCTCGAAAAATTTGCCACATGTTACACTTTGCAGGGCATTCTTGGGTAGCAGTTTCTTTTCACTAGTATTTATAGTAATTTGCTCCATCATACTTTGGTCTCCTTAATATACTGGTTAAAGTAGTTTAGCATATCCGAAGCGGTGTCATTACCTTCAGTCTTGGCCGTGAATTTAGCTATGGCTAAAGTTTTAAGAATCGCCGTTATAGAATAATCTTTCAGGTTGAAGTGTTCGAAAAAAACGTGATTCGTATCAATCATACAGATAATCTCATGCTCGCTTTTCTTCGATACATCAACCCAGAACAGATGCTCGCCTTTATCTGAAACATATTTTACACTCAGTGTATATGGCACACCTTTAATTTTGTACTCATCCTTTTGAGTTTCACCCAATACGGTGGGCTCTGTAACTACCTGAGGTACAAATTCGGGAAAGATTTTTTGCTCGGGCTTGGGGGTGAATATATCAATAGGCGTTCTATTATTCTTTGCGGACGTGTCGTGCTTCTTAACAAGTTTCTTTACGACTTTGCGTGTCTCATCAAGTCTGTATTCATCGGCTTGCGCG
>ENA-OPDU01000286-OPDU01000286.1-human-gut-metagenome-genome-assembly--contig:-NODE-286-length-12700-cov-2.696085_pt1 | contig 12700 bp, 9 predicted proteins | sample MGYA00241294_ERZ501522 | MGnify/ENA primary metagenome ERZ501522 (study PRJEB25962, sample SAMEA2042430) | human gut metagenome | biome: human gut; feature: human-associated habitat; material: faeces...
CTATTATTATGACATGAATCTGATATTTTTACAATTTCAACCATATAGTATTGCCGATCATGAAACCTGCAATTGCAGTACAGGCAATTTTCACATTTGTAGGTTCATGGAACAACTACTTCACACCGGCCCTGATCATCCAGTCAAAGAACAAGATGACAGTACCAATTTTGATTGCCACACTTCGAGGAGCGGACTATATGAATTTCGATATGGGAAAAATCTATATGATGATAACAGTAGCTATCGTGCCTATTATTGTTGTATATCTCCTCTTATCAAAATATATTATTGCCGGTGTCACACTTGGAGGCGTGAAGGAGTAAACAATTTAATTAGTTTTAGCATCAGAGCAGATGGCTTACATATATGTTATGTGGGTCATCTGTTTTTTAGTATATTGAAATATGAGGTACAGCATATTTTTTATTTAGGAAATATTGTGGCACCTATGCAGTATATCAGCAAAAGAATGCAGCAGAACTTGCAGAATATATCCAGTCAAATATCCTGCCGGATTATGATAATTTTGTCAAAGCAGGAGAACAGTACAATAACGATGCAGTGCATATAAATGATATTGTAGGTAATTTCAATAAGATGTCGTTTGAGCGCAGGCAGAGCATTATAATAATTAAAGGCTGTTGAATGGCAGAGCAGTGTATGATTGATGATTAAATCGACTTAGACATTAATCGTGACAGATACACAGAAAATATCTATAATTTACATATTCTTGTAGGGAAATTAATTTAGGTTTTACACAATTATATTATACTTAGTATGTATTATAATCTGAAAGCGCATGTGAAAGGAAGGATGGACTTATGAGAAAATATTTATTATCGATTCGTAAAAGCCTTTGGAACTGTAATTGTAGAAGGGGCTATTGTAGATATGATAACTGGGGAAGTATGTTTTTCTACACAAAAGGTTAGATATGCGCCGGTAATTAACGGTAAAAATATATTTACCGATGCATATATTACTAAAAGATATACTATTACTTATGACAAAATTACTGGTAGAATGTCATATAGTATAAATAATGCATCTTATAAATCTAATAGAGGAGATAGTTCGAGCATGATTGTATTGAATGCACAGGTAGCAGAGATGGGAAGTAGATAGTAATGATAGTTATAACACTTCAGCAGTTTTTTGTATTATTATGGATTTTTTGCATAACTAAAGTGATATTACATGGTTTTAGAATCAATATTATAGGAATATCCATAAATAGATATTTTTATGAGTATAACGTAGATGATAAAAATGCGATTAAAGAATATCATAGAGGAAGGGCTGTTAGATCCATTATTATTTTAATTCTTGATTCGATAACATTAGTAATATCATATAAGTATAGTATAGAGATGGCTACTGGATTTATGATAATATCAACTATAGCATCTATAATAATTAAATACATTAAAGATAAAGAATAGTGGTTGTGAGATTATAATACATAACGTAAGTGATTAAATAATAGAGCGTATGCTATATGATATAGTGTACGCTTTAATTATTGTGAGGAATCGTAAGAAATTAAATAATTCTAAAATGATAGATTATAGAATTGGCTCATGGTATAATATAACGAACGTAAAGATATGTGCGTCAAAAGAGATATCATATAGATAAGATTGGAGAAAATACATGAACCCAGCAAGCATAATGAAAATGATGAAAGCAAAAAATACATTTACAGCAAACCACCCAAAGTTTGTATCCTTTTTACAGTATGCATTCGGAAGCGGCATCCCGGCAGACTCTGTTATTGAAATCACAGTTACAAAGCCTGGACAGGAGCCTGTGACCTCCAATATCAAGGTGCAGCAGTCAGATCTCGAGCTTTTGGAGAGTCTTAAGGACTTAAAATAGAGGTAAAATATGTTATACCAGATTAAAGATGGGACAGTTTCGGCAGGAGGTCAGACGATTCTGTCCCATGTTGATTTTTATATAAAGGAAAAAGAAAAAATAGCTGTTGTCGGCAAAAACGGAGCAGGAAAGACCACATTGCTTCGGCTTCTTGCGGGGGAGCTGCAGCTTGACCGCGATGACCATCGCGGTATGTCGTCAGGAGCACATGGCAAAGAGACTGCCTGCAAAAATAGTCTTGGAATCGTAACCTCGCGATACATCACAATTGACATGCTCAGACAGGCGGATAAATCAAATCAGGATTTGACAGTAGAGCAGATACTGCTTGAGAGCTGCCCGGATAAAGATACCTTTTCAAAAGAGAGGTTTGACTACGAGATGGAGTACGACCGGCTTTTTACAGGCTTTGGCTTTGAAAAAGAAGAAAAAAGCCGTACACTCGGCAGTTTTTCCGGAGGTGAACAGACCAAGATTTCACTTATAAAGCTCTTACTTGAAAAGCCGGATTTGCTGCTGCTTGACGAACCGACCGACGGTCTCGACCCCAACCAAAAGGCTCACATTCGCAGTCTGATTAACCAAATGGGACAGGAAAAAACCATTCTCATTTCGACCCACCTGTTGGAAGAAGCTGAAACCGTCTGCAGCCGGATCATTCTCATGAACCGCGGCAAAATCATGGCTGACGGCAGCTGTGCGGAAATCATCGCCCGCAGCGGCGGCAAAACGCTGGCCGAAGCTTTCCGCAAACTGACCGCCTCCGAGGAGGAAAACTGATGAACAAGCTGTTTGTGGTTGCCAAAAACGAACTCCTGCGTTACTTCATCTCGCCGCTGGCTTACGTCTATCTGATAGCCTTCCTGCTGCTCAACGGTTCCTTTGCCGTTTATTTCGGCAGTTTCTTTGAACGCGGCTCGGCCGACCTGTCGTCTATGTTTGCCTTTCAGCCCTGGCTTTACCTTCTGTTTATTCCCGGCATTTCCATGCGGCTGTGGAGCGAGGAGTTTCGTGCCAAAACCGTCGTCCAGATTATGACCATGCCGGTTCCTGTGTCTGCTTTCGTCTGGGGAAAGTTTTTTGCCGCCTGGATATTCTGCGCTCTGGCGCTGTTTCTGACCTTTCCGTTCTGGATTACCGTCAATGTTCTCGGCACGCCCGACAACGGCGTCATTGCCCTGAGTTACGCAGGCAGTTTTGTCCTCGCCGGCTGCATGCTCGCCATTTCGCAGACCATGTCGGCACTGACCAAAAACCAGGTCATCGCTCTGGTGCTTTCCGTTGTCGCTAATCTGGCTTTTTTCCTGAGCGGACTGGAATACATACTCGCTTTTGTCAGGCTGTTTTTGCCGCTGGCCGCCGTCGATATGATTGCTTCGTTCAGCTTTCTTACCCATTTTGACGCCATATCCCGCGGTCTTCTCGAACTGCGCGATCTCATTTTCTTCGTTTCGCTGATTCTGCTGTTCAACTTTACCACCGTTCTGATTGTCAGTTTCAAAACCGCCGGAACCGCCGGATGGCTTAAGTCAACATCGCGGAGCTATTATATTTTTGCCTTTTTCTGCCTGTTGCTCGGTTTCGCCGGCCTCAACCTGCTCGCCAACAACCTTACCCGCGGTATATCCGCCGATTTTACCGAAGAAAAAATCTTTACCCTTACCGACACCACCAAAAATACGCTCCGCTATCTGCCCCGGCCGATAACCGCAAAACTCTACTATTCCCCGGTTTTGGGCGAACGCAATCCTGACCTGCGCCTGATGTTTGACAAAGTCCGCCTGCTGCTCCGCCAGTATGCCGCGCTGTCCGGCGGCCGTTTTGCCTACCGGATTTACAATCCCGAACCGCTTGACGAAATCGAAGACAGAGCCATTGCCGCCGGCCTGCAGCCGCTGCCGGTTGCCGACCTCAACGTCAATGCCTTTTTCGGTCTGACGCTAACCGATTCGGTTGACAATCGTCAAACCATTCCGTTTTTCGCCCTGGAGAGACAGAACTTTTTGGAACAGGATATTACCCAGAAAATATTCGAACTTGCACATCCCCGCAAAAAACTCGGCATCATTACCACGCTGCCGGTCTTCGACACCGTCATCAACAACAACGTCGTCAGCCAGGAATGGCAGATTATCAAACAGCTCAAAGAGCTTTACCGAATAAAGCACATCAAAACCGCGGAAGACTTCCCCGACAACCTTGACGTCCTGATGATAATCAACCCGCAGAATCCCGACGAGAATTTGACCGGCAAAATCAAACGTTACTCCCTCGACGGCGGCAAAGTGCTGCTTATTCTCGACAACGCCGCCGAAGCGCCGCGCATTTTCTCGCCGGTCAACCATGAATACGTTCCGTCATATCCCGGCGAACTGGCCGACTTCTGGGGCATCCGTTTCCGCAACGATGCCGTCGTCGCCGATTTGGACAACTCCATAATGGTCGATGCCACCAAAAACTATAAAAACAACCCGTCTTTTACCCGCGACGTGGTTCAGTTTATCCTGACCGAGAAAAACGTCAATCCGAAAGCGCCGGAGGTTTCCAAACTTAAGAACCTTCTTTTTTCCTCCGCTTCAGAAATCGAACCGGCGGCGCCGGACATCATTTTCGAACCGCTGATAATCACTTCGCCCAATGCCGCGTACCTCGACGTTTCGGCAGTTTACCAAAACGTCAACCCCGGCGACATTCTCCGCAGCTTCCGCTCGGACAATACCCCTAAGGTCATCGCCGCCAAAATCAAAAGCGGCCGCGCCGACCGCCCCTTCGAACTGATTGCCGTCGGCGATTCCGACTTTCTCTACGATTCGTTTTGGACCAGTTCGGTCAAACTGCTGGACGGCAACTTTGCCGTGCCGGTCATGGACAACGGCAACTTTGTTCTTAATGCGCTCGAAAGTCTGAGCGGCGGCGACAACCTCATCGGCCTGCGCGGCAAATCGGCCAAGGTCAGACGATTTGAAGACGTCGAAAGAATCAGGCGCAACGCGCAGCTTGACTTTAAGGTCAAAGAGAACGAAATCATCGAACGCATCAATCGAACCAAAACCGAACTTCAGGAAATCTGGGGCAAAAAAGACTTCGAACGGCGGCAGACCTTTACTGCGGACGAATTGTCCCTGATTGCCGGCATTCGCAAACGTCTGGACGCTGAAAGAAAAGAACTCGGCGAAATCCGCCGTACGCTTAACGCCGAAATCAACGCCATCGACACATGGGTAAAAATTGCCAACATCTACGCGGTTCCGCTGTCCATATTGGCCGGATTGCTGCTGTCGGCATTCTTCTCCCACCGTAAGCGGCCGGGAAGCTCTTTCCGTTTCAACGAAGAACTCGGCAGGATTCTTGCCGCTTCCCTGCTTTTGCTCGGATTGGGCATCGTATCGGTCTATCTGACCGAAGACCGCCAAATCGAAGCTTATGAAAACAAACCCTTTTTTGCCGGACTTGATAAAAAAATCAACGACGTCCGGCATATAACTCTCCAAAACAACAGCAATATCCTTGAGTTTTATCTTGACGGCGACAACTGGAAACTGAAAGGACATGAAATTTTTCCGGTTTATCAGGAGCGGCTTCGCAGCTTCTTGAGCGCAATGCTGGAAGCCGTTTATTATGAGAAGAAATCCGACCGCGGCGAAGATTTGGGCAAATTCGGACTGGCACCGCTGGGCGTCGCCGGTACGCCCAATATCCGCATTGAACTGCAGGATGCGGACGGAAACAGCCTGACGGCCTTCAACGTCGGCCGCTATGATCTGGACGTCGGCCGCGGAGCCAAAGCCGCCTATATCAAGTTTGACAACCGTTTCCAGGTCTGGCTGATTGCCGCCGACTTCATTGATCTTGAACCTGTCTGGCAAAACTGGACTTACAGTTCGCTCTGGAACCTGCGTTTCGGACGACTGGCCGCCGTAAACGGCCAAACTGACGCCGGCCTGCTGGCCAATCTGGCCCGGATAATGCTGAACACCTACTTTACCGGTGAAGCGCCCGAAAAAACAAATGCCGAAAACATATTCGGTTTCACGCTGGACGCCGAGAACGGCAACCGTGTCGATTTGAAATTTTACCGCGAGAAAGGCCGCTATTATGTCGTTTACGATTTCATCGGCACAATCAACGGAAAACATTTGCAAACTTTCGCTGACGGCACTAAAAATAAGTTTTTTGAAATAACTGCCGAAGATATGGAGAAAATACAAAATGCCCTTAAGTCAGGAAGAAAGCAAAAAACTTAAAAAAACGGCCACCGCCGCCAGCGTCGCGCTGGCCGTCAGCCTCAGCCTTCTCAAGATGTTCGGCGCCCTTTACACCGGTTCACTGGCCGTGCTCTCGTCCATGATTGACAGCCTTGCCGACATTTTCGCGTCTTCAGTCACTTTTATCGCCGTCAAAATATCCTCCCAGCCGGCCGATTCCAATCACCGTTACGGTCATGGCAAAGCCGAGGCCATTTCGGCGCTTATTCAGTCGGCGTTTGTCGCCGGTTCCGGCATTTTTGTCATGTATGACGGCATCAGCCGTTTTATTACGCCGGTAAAGGTTGAACAAACCGGCATCGGCATAGCCATCATGCTGATCAGCCTGTTCGGCACGCTGGCGCTGATCGCCTTTCAAAAATACGTTACCCGGCACACCGCTTCACAGGCGATTGAAGCCGACAGCGCCCACTACACCGTCGACGTCGCAACCAACCTCTCCATCATCGTCACGCTTGTTGTCGTCAAGTTTTTGGGCTGGAGCTGGTTTGATACGCTGACCGCCTTTGCCGTTTCCGCCTATCTGTTGTACAACGCCTACAAACTGGCGCGCGACGCTGTCGGACTGCTGACCGACCGGGAGCTTGACGACGAAATTCGCCTGAACATCAAAAAAATCGTCCTCGGCCACGATTTTGCCCACGGCATTCATGACCTGCGCACCCGCGACCTCGGCGGCGAATATATGTTCGAATTCCATTTGGAACTGGACGGCGCCCTTTCTCTGTATCAGGCGCATGACTATACCGACGAGGTTGAGAAAGCGCTGCTCAAGGCTTATCCGAACGCGCAGATAATCGTTCACGAAGATCCGGCCGGTATCGACGAAGACCGTCTCGACCGCAGGATCCGCTGTGCTAATTCCGAAGCCACCGATTGTCTGCTCTGAAACGAAACAAGGCGGAACCAACGTTCCGCCTTGCAAACTTTTAATCCGACCGCTTTTCAATTACAGCCGCAGCGTTTTTTAAACCATCTCTTTCCACGAGCTTCCAGTCCCGCCTTATGCCGGTAAAAAACCCTTTCAAACATTGGCAGACAGCTGTCGTCAATGCTTTCAAAGTTAAGCGCCAGCAGACAAAAAGCGCAATGCACCGCATACGAATAGTTTCTCCGAGCCAAAACTGCCAGCAAATCTTCCGTTTCGGCAGCGCACGAGTACCCGCCGGAACCGTAATAAAATACCACGGCCAGCGCACCCAACTCCTCAAACAAACCGCGCGAAGCGTATTCCAGAATACACAAGGCCGTTTCCTTGCGCACTTTTTCAAGCAAAGGGGCATTTTCAAAACGATTTTCCGCCAATTGCCGATTCTTTTTCGGATTATCATAAATTTCCCGAAAAGATTTCATATCCGCTTCCGGTATATCTTTTAAAAACGGCATCGGAATTACCATGCCGTGCATGGCCTTCCACAGCTCAAGCTGCATTTCTTTCTTTGTCATAATTCAGATATTTAATAATAAACAATCAATTAACGGACAGTTCCCCAAACAGGAACCGTCCGCATCATTAAAAAAATTTAACTGAGTGCGACCAGCAAACCGTTATGCTTTTCCAACGCCTGATAAAGCAGCGGCAGCAGGTCTTCGCTCATCAGGTCAAACCTGAACGCCACGAGGCAAAAACCCCAGTAAACGTCATAGTCGGCAGAAACGTCCGCCTGTTTCTTCAGCATGTCTCCCAACACTTGCGAGAGGTCAAGTTTTGTATGCGTAACATACAGGGCGTCAGCCAACTGCGCAAGATAAGGACGCTTGCAAACATTCGCTTCGTTGCGAATAAAATTGGTCAGTTCGTCCTTCCAACAAAACTTCACTTCGGCAAAATCCCTGCTCTGCAAAAACTCAAGCGCCGACAAATCCAAACCGTCTTCCGGAAATATCTCATTCCAAAAAGCCTGATAACCCGACAAGGTCGTATCATTCGCAATCAGAAGATACTTTTGTTTCGGGTCCTCATAAATTTTTCTGAACTTGTCAAACAGGTCATCACCTGCATCATAGCGAATATCCGCCATCACACTGTTAGGAATAATCCGTCCGTGCATCATGTTGAATAAATCCAACCGTGCTTTTTGCAACTTATCCATAAGCCAAAAAATTTAGTTAAACATAAAAAAATACATATCTTGTATAAAAATACATTCGCATAAACATAAAATTTTGAACCATCACCATAAGTCTTTTGTCCATCTCTGTCAACCACTGTTTTCTCTTCGGAAAGCGTAAAAAAGAGGGCGGAAAACCCGTCCGGGATAAGCCCTTTCGAATTTTCCGCCGCTCTTTTTTTAATGGACGAGCGTATAAAACTCAGTCTACTTTCTTCGGCTCAATACGCATTCCGTAGAACGATCTGTATACGAAATACAAACCGATGAGGAAAAACGCGACGCCAAGTCCGACGGATACGCAGCGCGGCGCAGCAACGGCCATCTCGACCGCCAGCAGACCGAACAGCGTCGTGAACTTGATAATCGGGTTCAGAGCCACCGAAGAGGTATCCTTATACGGATCGCCGACCGTATCGCCGACAACAGCGGCCGCATGCAGCGCAGAACCTTTTTCATGCAAATCGACTTCAACCACTTTCTTGGCATTGTCCCAGGCACCGCCGGCATTTGCCATATACAGAGCCTGAAACAGACCAAAGACCGCTATCGAAATCAGATAGCTGGCAAACAGCGTTGCATTAAAGCAGGCAAAGGCAATCGTAAACGAGAAGATGACGATGAAAATATTCAGCATGCCTTTCTGCGCATAAATCGTGCAGATTTTGACCACGCTCTTGGAATCCTCAATCGACGCTGCCTTATTGGTATCCAGCTTGATGTGCTCCTTAATGTAGTTGACCGCGCGATAAGCGCCGGTCGAAACCGCCTGCATCGAAGCACCCGAGAACCAGTAAATGACCGTGCCGCCCAGAATCAGACCGAACAGAACATTCGGATCCAACAGGTTCAGCTGCAGATTCAAAAGCAGAATGATTGAGAAAATCATCGTCGTTGCGCCGATAACCGCCGTGCCGATAAGCACCGGTTTGGCCGTCGCTTTAAATGTATTGCCGGCAGAATCGTTTTCTTCCAGCAGCTGTTTTCCCTGCTCAAAGTTCGGTTTAAAGCCGTATTCTTTCTCAATTTCCTTGTCAATGCCTTTCACGCCCTCAATCTGTGACAGTTCAAATACAGACTGTGCATTGTCGGTAACCGGCCCGTAGGAGTCAACGGCAATCGTAACCGGACCCATGCCGAGCATGCCGAAAGCAACCAGACCGAACGCAAACACCGTCGGATATACCATATAGGCGTCCAGGCCGGTACGGGCGGTAAAGAAAGCGATAACCATCAGGCCGACCATGACCATACCCTGCCAGAAGGCGGAGAAGTTACCGGCAACGATACCCGAAATAATGTTCAGGGAAGCGCCGGCTTCACGGCTGGCGTTGACAATTTCGTCAACATGCTTCGATTTCGAAGAAGTGAAGATTTTGGTAAATTCCGGAATCAGTGCCGCGGCCAGCGTACCGCAGGAGATAATGACCGAAAGCTTCCACCACAGGTCGGCACCCATGTCGCCGATCATTACGTAGGAAACGCCGAACGTAACCAAAATCGACAGGATTGAGGTCAGCCAGATCAGGCTTGTCAGCGGCGTTTCGAAGTTAAAGGCGGCTCTGTTGCCGAAGATCATCTTCGAAGCCTTGTTGTTAATCAGATACGAAACGACCGAAGTGATAATCATCAGTACGCGCATCGCAAAAATCCAGACAATCAGCCGGGCCTGAATATCAATGCCTCCGGCCATCAGGGTCAGATCGCCGTTCGGCGCATACATCATGCCCGCGGCCAGAACGATAAAACTGATGAGGGCCACGCCGGTTACGCCGTAGGTCTCAAAACCGTCAGCGGTCGGGCCGACGGAGTCGCCGGCATTGTCGCCGGTACAGTCGGCAATCACACCCGGATTGCGTGCATCGTCTTCGTCAATTTTGAAAATGATTTTCATCAGATCGGCACCAATGTCGGCAATCTTCGTAAAGATGCCGCCGCAGATGCGCAACGCCGAAGCGCCGAGCGATTCGCCGATGGCAAAGCCGACGAAGCAGGCGCCTGCGCTTTCCCTGTCGACAAACAGCAGAATGGCAATCATCATAATCAATTCGACGCAAATCAGCAGCACACCGATGGACATGCCGGAACGCAGAGGCAGGCTCATAACCGAAAACGGTTTTGCCTTCAGGGAGTCAAACGCCGTGCGCGAGTTGGCATAGGTGTTGATTCGCATGCCGAACCAGGCTACCGAGAACGAACCCAGAATACCCAGAATTGACCAGCCCAGAATGGTCAGAACCTTCGGCAGCGGCGTCGCATTCAGATAAAAGAAATAGTAAAAAATGCAAGCGGCAATGAAAACTTCCAGCAGCACCAGAAGCTTGGCCTGCTGCTTCATATAGGTCTTGCAGGTTTCATAAATGGTCTCCGACACGTTCAGCATCAGCTTGTGCGCCGGCATTCCCTTGATTTTGACAAATTCATAAAATCCGAAAAGCATACCCAGAACACAGATACCCATGCCGTAAAGCAGGAGCTGCGAACCGGTCGTGGCATAACCCCAGATATTGTAGCTGACATCCAGCATCGGAATGTTCAGGTCAATTTCGGAAGCAGCCGCACCCTGAATCAGGGCCGTCATAACCAGCAGGGTCATCAACATAACGCTGCCGATTTTCTTACATGCTGTCATATCCTTATCCTTAAAAAGTTAATACAAAAGTTGATAAAATTAGCTTATCGCCCGAAAACGAGAGTTGCAAGCGCTAAGTTAAATTATGGCCAAAAGTCTAATCCCGGAATCTAAAGAATCGGTTAAGATTCTTGATAAGATTCGGTTTCCGCCGATTCGCCCCGCGGTGGATATAAGATTTTTTTTGCTTTAAAAACCAAAAGCAGCTCCGCCGGAACCCCGGAGGAACTGCTTAAAGCCCTAAAAACCGAAATCATACCGACGCCGGACAGACATAACTTTCGCTTTCGAGAACGTCGACGGCCTCTTCATATTCCTTGCCGCCTTCGCTCAGGACAATCGTAAACTCTTCGACAACGCCTTTCTGCGGACAGCCGTTCAGAACCGAAAGCATTGCTTCCACCATTTCGGCCTGCGACAGAGGACAATTCCCGCCCAGACGAAAATCCGGAACCGCCAGCGTCGTCAGCTTAAATTCCAGCGCCTTGACCAAAATATTGGCAACCGCCGTCTTCAGCTGCAGCAAATACGTATCCTTGTCACCGGGTTCCATTGCCGAATGAAACAGATACTTTGCATTGCCGCCGCCCGGTGTCGTAACGACGCATCCGGGCTTCAGCCGCGTCTTTTTCGAATACGCTTCAAAAGACTTCAGTCCGTCTTCGGCACCGCAGTACGCCAGTCTTCTGGTCAGCGCCGTATCGGCAATTTTGTTGCAAAACTCGGGCACCACCAGCGCGGCCGTGGTAATTTTGGTAATGTCGCCGCACAAAACCTCAACGGCAACGTCATTGACTTTTTTCATGTTCTTAAAATTTTATAATTATACATCAGAAAATACTTAATCAAAATCCCGGACAAAATATCATATTTTTCAGCCGCCCGCAATTAAAAACGCCGCATAAAAGCAAATTTTTTGTAGAAAAGAAAACAATAAAATGGCATAATCTTAATTTGAGATTAAAATACTGGCTGATAATGGAAAGGAAGAAAGAACTATGAAAAAACTGTTAGCAATGGGTTTAATGCTTTTGGTTTCCGCCTGCGCTTCCGAACCGCAGCCGCTGCCCCAGCCAAAGGAAACCTATCCCTACGGCATGACCGAAAAGGAATGGAACGAACTGTCGATTAAAGACAAGGCCCGCATCCGCCGCGACTTTTATTTCTACGAAAAAGGCACTATCAGCTTTGTCGACCCGCAGATGGAGGTCGAAGGCAAAAAAGAAGTTGTTCCCTACAATATTCGCAGTCAGGCCTCGGCGCCCAGACCAATTGTCGAAAAATAAAAAAAAGCCGCTCATCCGAGCGGTTTTTTTTACTTATTCGCCGCATCGCATATTTTCTTCCCAACGGTCGGCCTGCTGATAAAACGCGATTCCCTCTTTCAGGTTTTCGTCCACGGTTTTCGGGTCGGCATCACCCGGCTCATATGAAAAGCGGCGAACCGGTTTCAAAATCACGTTCACGCCGTTCTTTACATACCCGACTTTCTGATAATTGCTGACAAAGAAACGCGGCTCATAATTCGCCGACAGCGCGTCCTGCCCGTAAAAACGGCTGTCATAGTCAAAATTCAGCAGCCCGAGCAGCGTCGGCAAAACGTCAATCTGACTGACCGGCATGTCGATTCGCCGCGCCTTGACCAGTTTCGGCGCATAGATGATAAACGGAATATGATGCCCCTCAAGACTGATTTCCTCCTTGCCTGCAGCCCCGGCCGTATGATCGGCCACAAACACGAACAGGGTATTGTCAAACCAGGGTTTCGATTTGGCCTCTTTCACAAACTGTCCGACGGCATAGTCGGC
>ENA-OPDU01000302-OPDU01000302.1-human-gut-metagenome-genome-assembly--contig:-NODE-302-length-12383-cov-3.816759_pt1 | contig 12383 bp, 13 predicted proteins | sample MGYA00241294_ERZ501522 | MGnify/ENA primary metagenome ERZ501522 (study PRJEB25962, sample SAMEA2042430) | human gut metagenome | biome: human gut; feature: human-associated habitat; material: faeces...
GTACCATCTTTCCAAGGGAACATTTCCATATATTCTTGTGTAGGACTGTAACCACGATGAATTTTCATAAGAGGATCTCCCCATTGGTGCCAATTATAATGACTTGATTTGAATGCATCAATATCAATTACACGTGTGTTTATCAATACTTCCGGGCTATCCAAATTAGCATAGCCTGCACGATATGCCAAACGATAATCTTCTGGACGAGTACCTTTCGCCTGCTGTAAACTGTATCCACCTTTAGAAGCCAGTTCATTAAAGAATTGTTCACACGCTTCCAGACAGCGATCCCATAGTTCCGGTTTATAGCCACCATACCAAATAGCAGGATTGCCTGTCGCTCCCGGGTAATAAGGCTGGTCGGAATTAAATAAAGGTGAGGCTGCAAATTGAAGAATACGACATTTATAAGCTAAAGCTGCCGCTCTAGTCCAGCGTCCGGATTCAGATGCAGGTGTTTCTACAGTCCAAGGAAGTACAGCAGCAGCTTCATCCAGCAATTGTACCATATAATTCACTGTTTCTTCCACACTGTTACGAGGCATTTCATAGCTTGTATCCGTTCCACTGAATGTACCTTTAATTAAAGGAATGCCACCATAATGACGAAATACATCAAAATAACGGGAAGCAAGAATACATTTCGCCTGTGCCACCATAGAAGCTTTTTCATCTTCCCCTAGCCCCGGTACATTATCAATATTCTCAATCAACATCCATACTCCACGTACAGCTTCCCAGACATTATTTCTTAAATAATCAAATTTATCAGAACGTTTACCATAATTGGCAGTGTGAGTACCTTTATAATATGGTCCTGAGATTCCACATGACGGATAAGTGAAAACATACAAATCTGTTAAAGCTTCAGGCTTGCCTACATATTGATTGGAACTTTCCTGATTAGCCACATTCTTATATGGAAGCCCATAATATTGCATGCCATAAAGATTAGTCAGAAATTGTCGGGTATATTCAGCATTATTAAATACTGTGTCTTTTGTAACCGACCCTCCCGGAGCCTTTTCCAAAAAAGAGTTGCCAAACTTAATCTCATCGACACATGAAGTAGCGATGACAGATGTCAGAGCCAGTCCTGAAGCAACATTAAAAATCCATTTATTATATTTTTTCATTTGATTGCATTATTAAGATTAAAAACCAAGTTTCAAACTCAATGAATATGTTTTTGTCAGCGGATAAGAGGGAGAATTACTAGCCTTTGATTCCGGATCACTCCAAAAATATGGAGTAAAGGTCAATAAATTATATCCACTTAACGCTAACTGCATAGTATTCAGTTTCAGTTTTTTCATAAACGGAAGATTGAAATTATAAGCAATTTGCAGATTTTTCAAACGAAGATACTTAGCATCTTTCTCCCACAAAGTTGATTCCGCATAGTTATTGGTATCGTTGATAAATGTCGCACGCGGATATTCCGCATTTGGATTCGGATTCTCTGGAGTCCATGTATGATCTAACATATATTCCAACAAACCTCCTTGATCTGAGTTTGTACGGTCTGTAAAAGGTTGGCGGAATACACTTGATATACTGCGGCTTACATTCCATGCGGCAGTCCATTGCATTGAAACATCAAATCCCTTCCAACTGAATCCCATATTAAGACCGGCCATGTATTCCGGATCATCTGTGAAACCAAATTGACGTGACATATCGTTAGAATCTATTTTACCATCGTTATTTAAATCGACATATACACAATCACCATTTTTTAAATCACTGACTAATTGTTCTGGCATATCCGTACCATATACTTCTTTGTAATGAGCAGGGGTTGTTTCCGAATTATAATATTCAAAGAATTTATATTGACTGCGTGAACCAAGACGACGTCCTTTTTGATACATATACTCTTCATTTTGCGGAGCTTCTTTTCTCTCTACCACCCGATTTTGATTGTACATCAAATTCAATCCTACGTTATACCTGAAATTGTCACCTATTTGATCATTCCATTTTAAAGTGATTTCCCAACCCCAGCTTCTCATTTCCCCAAGATTAGCCAATGGAGGAGTAAATCCTAATACAGAAGGAGCCGTACCGTCACTCAACATAATGTCTGTACGTTTTTCATGATAATAATCAAATGAAGTGCGTAAACGGTCATTAAGGAAATTAGCATCTACACCCAAATTGGTTTTCAACGCTTTTTCCCATGTAATATCTTGGTTATTCTTTCCATTTTCATAAGCAGCAGGACTTACTGTGGAATTATTGATACCAAACAAAAAACCATGACCATCACGGTTAATTAAAGAAGAATTATTAACTACATAAGGATCAGACATATAGAGGAAACGTTGCTTGTTTCCGTCAAAACTATCATTACCAACTAGACCGATTGTATAACGAAATTTCAAGAAACTTACTACTGATTTTATAGGTTTCCAGAATTTTTCCTCACTAACAATCCAACCAAAAGAACCGGCCGGAAAAGTACCAAAACGTTTGCCGGGTGCATAATTCTCGGAACCATTATATCCAATATTGAATTCTGCCATATAGCGGTTTTTCCAATCATAAGTTGCACGTCCCACTATACCAACCATACCACGAGGAATATCAGAATATGCACTAGGATAATATATCTTAGACTGATTGTATAACAATAATGCTGAAACATGATGGTTACCGAATTCCCGGGCATAGTTTAAGGCTGCCTCCATATACCAATCACGTGATTTAGCCGGATCCTTATCTTCATATTTCAACTGAGAATTTTGTCCATATTTCTTATAAGCAATCGTACCATCTTCTTGTAATACAGGAGTATAAGTTGCAACACTAGCACTAGCCTGTGTATAAGATGTAAAACCACTATTGTATGATCCTTTAATATGGAATGACAATCCTTTAGTTATAAAATCCAGTTTTTGTTTTAATTGGACATCAGCATTTAAGGTGTTATTACTGGTTCGCATAAAACCTCCACCATAGTATCCCATGCCGCTACCACCAGTAAAAGGCATTCTCAAATCCGGATAGTCCGTACTTGCATTAACCAGTTTGCCATCGACAAGTCCCGGGCTAGAAAACGGAGTGGAATAATACATGTTTATTAACATCCCGGCACTACCCTGTCCAGTATAAGGTTTAGAAGCATTGTTCACATTACCAGCAATATTCATTGATAATGTTGTCGTTTTGGTTACGTCAATATCTAGATTTGAACGGTAATTGAAACGATTATATTGATAAGACAGATTATAAGGCAAGTCAAATTCTTTAAATAAACCGCCTTGTGTATAAGCTCCTGCTGAAATAAAATAACGTACACGGTCTGTACCACCTGATATATTAACATTATGCTGTGTTTGAAGGGTCATATCTTTTAAGCAATAGTCTACCCAATCCACACTTGGAAAACGAACGGGATCTGAACCATCTTTAAATTTCTGGATTATTTCATCCGAAAACGTAGGATTCAAACCATCACCAGTATTTATTTGGTTATAAAAAGTAGCATATTGATAAGAATTAGCCATTTTAATACTTTCGGTCGGGGCAATAATACTTGAGGAAGTCGTAAATGAAATCTTAGCTTTTCCTTCCTTACCTCTTTTAGTCGTAATTAAAACAACGCCATTTGCACCTCGTACACCAAAAACAGCCGTAGCAGAAGCATCTTTTAATATAGAAATACTTTCTATTTCATTAGGATCAATATCATTCATACTACGTTCCACACCGTCTACTTGAATAAGAGGAGCAGATTGATTCCATGTAGCTTGACCACGGACAAAAATATTCGCTGCATCACTCCCCGGTTCACCGGAATACTGTACGGTAGTCAAACCTGCCATTTGCCCTGATAACATATTAGAAATGGAGCCTGTTGGAGTTTTTGTCAATTCTTCACCTTTTACACTGGAAATAGCTCCAGTCACAGAAACCTTTTTCTGAACGCCATAAGCTACAACCTCTACTTCTCCTAACATTTGAGAATCATCATCCAAAACTATTTCAATGTTAGATTGTTTTACTTCTACAGTTTTGGAACTATATCCAATGAATGAAATCAATAACTTAGCTCCTTTAGGAACATCCAGTTTAAAAACTCCATCAATGTCGGTTATAGTACCTACTGTCTGACCTTGTACAACAACATTGGCACCAATAATAGGCTCTCCTAAATTATCTACGACCTTACCGGTCACTGATATTTTTTGTTGCTGAATAATATTGTTTGCAGCTACTGCCGACTGTCCTCCAAAGGAAAGGGGCAGAGGACCTGCAAACAGACTAAAGAGAAAAAGCCACCGAAATTTTAATCGATGTCCCAACAGACTTGAATTCTTTCTGTCTTTCATACTTTAATTATTAAGTTAAACAAAAGTTAGTTTTCTATTCTCTCAGGAGAAATAGGTCTCCTACCTGTGAAAAAGTGTTGCAAATATATGCACGAATATTAAAAAAGCCAATGTAGGATTGTACAAAAGCATGGAATTTCCCGTCTTTTCAACTGAAAAATAGTACAAACTTCTGTGAACAATCTCAAAATGGATAGTTTCAAGAGCATTTTTGTTATACAAGAGTGCTTTTATTTCTGATTGTTACTTTAATATTGTATTGTAAAACGTATAAACTAAAATTTGAATATGGCTAATCTTTCAATAGTAATTGTACCTGCTAAAAAATTATCTAACGGTAGACATAGAGTCAGGATCGCACCGGCAACATCGGTGGTAACGGTTCCGAGCTTTGGATTCGGCATCAGGCCTTTCGGACCCAGAACACGGGCAACGCGGCCGGCCAGCCCCATCATGTCCGGCGTGGCGATACATCTGTCGAAGTCAATTTTGCCTGACAAGATGGAATCAACCAGATTCTCGGCACCGACAATATCGGCTCCGGCGGCTTTGGCCTCGTCGGCTTTCTCGCCCTGAGCCAAAACGGCGACACGGACGGTTTTGCCCGTACCGTGCGGCAGAGCACAAACGCCGCGGATCATCTGATCGGCATGTTTCGGATCGACACCGAGGTTGATGGCAACGTCGATGGTTTCGTCAAATTTGGCGGTAGCGTTGGATTTGACGATTTTGACAGCCTCTTTCAGCGCATAGGCCTGCGTCTTGTCAATTGTTTTGTATGCGTTTACAATTCTTTTTCCAGCCATCGTCTTACTCCACTACCTTGATACCCATGGAAACCGCCTGGCCTTTAACCATATTCATGGCCGCCTCAACGGTCGAGCAGTTCAAATCCGGCATTTTGGTTTCGGCAATTTCTTTAACCTGAGCCATCGTAATCTGACCGGCAACGGTTTTGCCCGGTTCCTTGGATGCAGACTTGACACCGGCAGCTTTCTTAATCAGATAAGAAACCGGCGGAAGTTTGGTCTCAAAAGTAAAAGACTTGTCTTCAAAAGCGGTAATAACGACCGGAACGGGAACGCCCGGTTCCATTTTCTGGGTGGCTGCATTGAAAGCCTTGCAGAATTCCATAATGTTCAAGCCCTTTTGGCCCAGAGCAGGACCAACCGGCGGAGAAGGATTAGCCTTTCCGGCGGGGATCTGAAGCTTGATTAATCCTAAAATTTTCTTTTTAGTCTTAGCCATTTTCATACCTCTGTTTAGGTTCGTGGTTTTTCCAGACCATGGCTGGTCTCCCACGAAGTTACATTTTATGCGATTCGCATCTCAAAAGAACAGAGTCGCCCCTTTGAGAGTCGCCTTTGTATAGCACATCCGATTCATTTTGCAAGCGTTTTTTTCAAAATTTTGCGATTCAAGCCTTTGATTCGATTCAGAAAAAGGCTCCTTTGCGGAGCCTTTTTTTCACTTCAGTTCCGAAGTGCAGTGCGGACAGCGCACCGCCTTCACGGGAATATCCTCGCAACAGTACGGACAAACCTTCGTTACCGGTTCCTTTTTCGCCTCTTCGGCCGCTTCCTGCCTGAGCATCTTGGCCTGCAGTTCGTTAATGGCCTTAATCAGAATAAACACGGCAAAGGCAACGATAATAAAACTGATAAGCGCATTGACGAACAGACCCACGTTAAGCGTCACGGCGCCGGTCTTCTGCGCCGCATCCAGCGAAGCGTAGGGCGCTGCCGTTACCCCTTCCTTCAAAACCACAAACAGATTGGTAAAATCGACCTTGCCGAGCAGCAGCCCGATCGGCGGCATAATAACGTCTTTGACCAGAGAGTCGACAATTTTGCCGAAAGCGGCGCCGATAATGATACCGACGGCCATGTCAATGACATTGCCGCGCATGGCGAATTTTTTAAATTCATTAAAGAAACTTTTAAACATTGCCTTCTTCCTTAAGAAATAAACCGCCGGATTTTAATCCCGGCGGTTTCAGACTTTCCTAAACCTTTTCAACCTGGCTGAATTCCAGCTCAACCGGAGTCGAACGTCCGAAAATCGAAACGGAAACTTTCAGACGAGCCTTCTCAAGATCAACCTCTTCAACCAAACCGACAAAGGAAGCGAACGGGCCGTCGGTTACCCTGATTTGCTCGCCGACCTCATAGTCAACAACCGTCTGCGGTCTCTCAACGCCTTCCTGCATCTGGGTAATAATACGCTTAGCCTCGGCTTCGGAAATCGGCTGCGGCGTATTGCGGCTGCCCAGAAAACCGGTAACGCGCGGCGTATTCATAACCGCATGCCAGGTATCGTCGGACATTTCCATTTTAATCAGCACATAACCCGGAAAAAACTTGCGTTCCGAATTGACCTTCGAACCTTTTTTAACCTCGACGACATCTTCGGTCGGAACCAGAACGTCAAGAATCTTATCTTCCATTTTTTTCAAAACAGCCTGTTCTTTAATCGATTCGGCAACCTTCTTCTCCGAACCGGAATAAACATGAAGAACATACCAACGTGCAGTCATAAACTATACTCCAAGACCAAATATTAATTTAACAACCCAGCCGAAAATCTGATCGACGAAGAAAAAGAAAGTCGCGGCAATCGCCACCAGGATAATAACCATTATCGAGGTCTGCATAACTTCCTTGCGGGTCGGCCAGGTAACCTTTTTAATTTCCTGTTTTACCTGTCTGAAAAACTGAATCGGACTAATTTTTGCCATAGATCCTATCCATCTGAAAAATTGCAACAAAGCCAGCCCCGCCCGCGTCGTTAACCGGTCTTTTCAAAAAACATGTCGAAATTATACGGCAAAATGACGGGGATAGGCTGTCTGATTTACCGGAAACATAAACTATTAAACAAAAGATTGCAATACTTTTTTCTCAGGGTTCCAATTTTGGTTAAAAAAGGACGTCTGGCAAACGCCCATATGCATTACCGCCTCTGCCCGCCAGATTTTTCTTGACTTTGAGCAAACTCTAAGGCTTAAATTAATCACTGTCACACAACGGGAGAAAGTTTATGGGATACTCAATCGGCCAAGTTGCCAAAAAAACCGGCTTAAGCGTACATACGCTCCGATACTACGAAAAAGAAGGCCTGCTGCCTTTCGTCAGAAAAAACAGTTCCGGCCTGCGAGTCTTTTCCGATTCCGACCTCGGCTGGCTTGAACTCATCGAATGCCTGAAAGCCACCGGCCTGCACCTCAAAGGTATCAAACAGTACATCGACTGGTACATTGAAGGCGATTCAACTCTGCAACTGCGGCTGGATATGTTCAGACAGCAGAAAATCCGTATTGAAGAGCAAATGGCCGAACTGCAGAAACATATGAACAAGATTAACTACAAAATTGAACTTTACACCAAAGCCGTCGCCGCCGGCACACTGCACCCGGAAAAGAAATCCGCCTGAGCTTTCCGCTCTACATAAAAACTTGTACCGGATGAAACATATTGATGTTTCATGATATTTAGGCTAATATAAAAATGAAACTTGTATTTAGTATGTCTAACTTAAAAAAATTTATTATTATGAATCCGTTAATTGCTCTTTTGATTAGTTTGGTGGTCGGATTGGTGCTGGCTGCGTTTTTTATGTGTCTGAACAAACTCTGCGTCGAAAACTATCTGCTGGAATCCAGATTAAAACAGATTCTGGACAATCTTGACGACATGCCTGGGGGTTCTTCGCAACCAGACACTCGAAACAATTATCTTTCCAAAGATAAAAACCATCCTTGATTGAATTCTTCAAAAAAACAAAATCTCTAAACGGCAAACAGCTTCCTAACCGGAAGCTGCTTTTTTATACATCGGCAAAAAGCTACCCTTACAAACGGCTTTTTCTAATTTACAGGAATAATACAGCGCAAATACACAAACTATCCTTTATATTTTTTCTTTTGTAATAAAAGTTCAGGCTTACCGGAATTTAATTCTTTTCCGATAGTTAAACCTAAATGTTTAATGAAATCACAAATTTTGGACTTTATTTCCTCCACACTTAAATTCTCATCATCATGCAAAGCTTCAACTTCCAAAAAGCATCCTAAATCAGCAACTTCTTCCAAAACAATCTCATAATCGGGCGTTTCATACAAATGTTTTACATTGTCAACAACAACTAATTTTTCCAGTCCCAAACATTCAAAAATTTTTTCCATAACCTTTAAATCTTTTACTTCGGTTTCATATTCATCGGAAAAGATCCAAATACCATTATCATAATGATCAATTTTATATGTAATATATGATTTATCACCTTTTGCACGCAACCGACAACATTCCATTAATTTATTATCTTGATTCAGTTGTAAATTTTTTCTCAAAGAATCAACATAATAAACGTCTTTCGTATTTTTTGTTCCTTTATAACCAAATTTTTCTAAAATTGACTTAGCTCTAACAATATTTGTTTGCAATTCAACTAAAATTTCAATTTCTCTCATATCTGCTCTCAATTTTAAAAATCACTATTTATTAGCAATATATTTTTAACAACATAAAAAAACAACAAAAACCTTCTTTAATAATAAAAATAAGTTCTTCCAAAACCAAATAGAACCGAAACAATCCACAGACTGATTTTAATTGTAATATACCCCAATCACAGAAGTAGTTCCTAATAAAAGAGCAATAGTTTTTTTGATTGTAAATCTATCTGTTTTAAATATAACAGAGAGTATAAATACCAGAAATATTCTCATTTGTTCAATAATCATGACAATAGTGGGAGCTTCATTTGCAAAACTAAATGTTTCTAAAACATAATATGCACTTTCTAAAATTCCGATAATCAAACTTAAGAATAATAAACTATTCCACCACTTTGCTTTATATAACTGTTTGTTATTATCTGAAAAGCTCCTGTATGCAAAATATGGAAGTGCAATGATATAATATGATAAGTTGATGGCAATTTCGTTTGCTCCCAAATTATCAGAAATTTTTATAATATACGGAGCGGTTAAATAAAAAAGAACAGACCCTGATGCCCAAATACATCCTTGCCATTTAACGCTTTTAATACAAGATTTTTCTTGTGACAAACAATCCTGACTGAACAAAATAACCGAAAATATGAATATAACAAACATTAGTGCAAAATAGGAGGTAATCTTCATGTACCCTACGTAGGAATCAATAAATAATGTTAGAAATAAGTTGCTGCTCTCAATTAATCCCACCAGTCCCAAAGGCAAATATTCTAATGCTTTTACAAAACAAATGTATCCCAATAATATAACAATGGCGTGGATCAACAAATAAGGAACGGAAACCATTGTGGCAGATATATCAGTATTTAATCCATATACCAGTTGAAGCAAAAAGGCAATAAATGTAGTATAAAAAAGAACCTTGTTATAATTGAATTTGTTTACAGTATAATCTAATATAGAATCAGAAAATGAATTTGAAATAGTGGCAACAACTGCAGTAGTACGATAATTCATTTTATCCTCTTTGGGCATTTAATCACTGACTCTTTATAGAGTGTATAGATAAAATATTGGTTAAGATAGATGTCCAGTTCTAATTTCTTGTAAAATAAAGAATTTCATCAGGGATAGTCCGTGTAACTGCCCGAAAATGGCTCTGATAAAGACACATCACACAGACTCGGTTAAGCGCTTGATATATAAAGGAAAAACCGCCACTTCGGACAGCTTTCTCTAATCGACAGGATAATATCGTATAAATACACAAACCTATTGACATATAGTACAATCCACGGACTATTTTATTATTCCCTTCATCTGAAAATTATGTCACAATACACAAAAATTCAGGGAAGATTAAAATGACAAAACTTTATCACTACATCACAAAAGGCAACAATGCTCTGAAACAAGGGATTCTATCTTTTGCCAACAATCCTCAAGCCGATTTACATTACTATTACAAACGCACGGGCGGCGAAACAACCCACTCCGAAATTGTTAAATGGATGGAAAATTGTTTTGAAGGCCGCAGCCGCGCCATTCGCGGTTTTTCAGAGCCGATACAGTGGACCGAGAAAAGCATAAATATGTTCAAACCTTTTATTGCGAACGCTGACTTATTTTCTGTTGATTTGGAGACCTTACAAAAAGACGGACTAATTGAAGCAATTTATGTCAGTCCGGCAATCCGACCGAATTTAGATAAAGATTTTCCGCAAGATGTTGATGAACGTTTAGTAAGATTAGCCTCAATTAACGATATTGATACTTCTCCGGTAGACTGGTCTGTCTGTGATGAAAAATTAGGCTTACGCTTTTCTGTCGTTCCGTATTATCTGATCGTCATCAAAGGCGGCATCATCCCGCCCAAATATATTACATTGGAATCTTAACAATTCCCAAAGACAATAAGATTCTATATTAAATGCTTGTAAAATAAAGGATTTCGTTTGGAATGGTCCGTGTAACAAGCGGGAAGTAGTACTGATTGCGACGCTTCACACGGACCAGCTTAAGTGCTTGTTTTGTAAAAAAAAGCCGCTTTTCAGCGACTTTATCTTGAGTGGCAGGGGCAGTAAGGTTCGAACTCACGACCCTCGGTTTTGGAGACCGATGCTCTACCAGCTGAGCTATACCCCTATCATCATATTGCGTATACTTGATACACAAATCTGCACAATTAATCAAGAACTTTTTTACAAAAAGCCACATCCGTAAAAAAGAAGAGCCGCACCTCACGGCGAAGCCCTTCATGTGTTTAACTTAAATATGCAGGCGGCGCACCGAGCTGCATATATTTGCAGCCTTTTCGCACATCCTGCCGCCATGATAGTGCACATAGCTCTGCAACTCGCGTTTATCCGCGGTCTTAGAAAATTCAATTTCCAAAGCATTACGGAACCGCTGTTTGGAGTAGTACACTTTTCGTAACCCTTTCGGAACTTTCTGCAAGCGCCGTTCCTGATCGGGATTAAGATTGTATTTCTTCGCAAACATACCGAGAACCACGCGGTTATCGGTTGTTATCATATCATCCTGCACTTTCGGAGCAAACGGCTTAAACGAAAGTACAAAATAAATTTTTTCCCACTGTTTCGAATGGGTCAAATAAATTTCGCCGTCTATCGACAGGCCAAATTCTTTATACATCTCGGCAAATGTTTCAAACTCACCGTCGATGTACTGTTTTTCCTCATTAAAAGTTAGCATAACTTCAGAGTTTTAAGTGAATATTTTATTTAACTGTTCTCAAAAGCCATGAATTATTTTCAACACAAATATATAACCCCACAATAACTCATTTTAGACAAAAACAATATCACAAGAGCAACAGTTTGTCAAAATATTTTACAGCACAAAAAAAGCGGTCATATAAGTAACCGCTTTTTAATCACACTTTTTTCATTAAGTCTTAAAAGAATGAATCTTAACACCCAATATACAAAGGAACAACGCCAAAGCCAGACAAAAATTACAAACCTTGGAAGCTTCCTCGTTCACTTTTTGACTAAAAACAGCCCAGTCAATTTTGGATGTCGCTGGATATAAGTTGTTATTCCAAGCATAAAGAATGATAGTGTCAGACACCGCAACTTTTCGTCTGGAAACAGAGAAATCTCTAAAACTGACAACAGGCCGAATAATTACCCCTTCTGGCGTTTCTAATTCAATACAATCTGAGGTAGGAAGATTATACGGATTAAGAGAAGATACAACACCGGAAAAAGCCTCAACAGCTACTTTGTTATCAGCCGGAAAATTCTTCTTCCCTAATCTTACAAAAACCCCAAAAACAAACAAAAACAATGCAAAAAATAATAATACCTTTTTCATAATTCAAATTTTTAAGTTCAACAATATTTTAAGACATAACATTAATTCTTAATAAGAACGCATATTTTGTAGCTATCACAATCTGTCTTATTTGTCAAAATTTTCTTAAAGAAACAGAAAAAAAGGAAAGACCCTGAAGAATTTCAGAGCCTTTCCTCTAATTCGGAATATCTTCCGATACTTGTTTTTTGTCTTTATTATTACTTCAGGATCTTCGATACGACACCCGCGCCTACCGTACGGCCGCC
>ENA-OPDU01000308-OPDU01000308.1-human-gut-metagenome-genome-assembly--contig:-NODE-308-length-12107-cov-1.554016_pt1 | contig 12107 bp, 10 predicted proteins | sample MGYA00241294_ERZ501522 | MGnify/ENA primary metagenome ERZ501522 (study PRJEB25962, sample SAMEA2042430) | human gut metagenome | biome: human gut; feature: human-associated habitat; material: faeces...
TGCTATGTCTCTACACCGTGGGGCGAGTACGAAAAGGTAATGACCGGTTTTACGGGCCGTGTTGTGGAGGTATGTGCCCAGCAAGGCGCCAACGTCAATAAGGGAGACGTCATAGCGTATATCCAGCGGAGCGATATCTTTGCATAATGATTGGTAAAGGTGTGTCAAGGCCTATCCGGGGCTTGACACACCTGTTTGTTTCAGGTATTTATTTATCAGTTCTTTCAATATCTCCTGCGTATAGGGCTTTATCAGGAAATCATTGCATCCTGCATCGAGAGCCGCTTGTCTGTCATGTTCGTAGGCATAGGCGGTAAGAGCTATGATGGGAAGTGTCCCTCCCTTCAGACGAATTCTTCTGGTAGCTTCCAAACCGTCCATAACAGGCATCTTTATATCCATCAAAATCATATCGGGCCGGCAACTCTCAAATTTCTCAATAGCCTCCTGCCCATCATGGGCACGGTGAACTTCATACTCCTTTCTTAAAATTATAGATAATAAGAGATAATTACTTTCCGTATCTTCAGCTACCAAAATCTTTTTCATTTCTTCTTTTCATTGATTACCTTGCAAAATTACGATATAAAATGATATAAACAATATTTTTTTTGTATATTTGCTGTCAGTAACAAATATCACGCATCTAAATTCGCTAAGAGAAACAGTCTATTGAGAATCATACTATTAATATGAAAATTCCGAGTAATATATTGCACGATAAGCAGTATGCAGACAAAATTCTGGAAATTACGGCTGATACTATGTTTTTCGTATATAAAGACGGCACCTGTTTAGACTTCAAGGCTAATACGACGGACTTCTTTATAAAAGAACAAGATATTATAGGGAGAAATATATTCTCTTATTTCCCCGTAGAAACGGCACGGGAGATGTATGCGGAATTCATCAAAGTACGGGCAGGAGACAAACCTTCCGCACGGAATTACAAATTAATATTGGAAGATGACGTGAAATACTACAAATGTATTATCAGCAAGTATGATGAGGAGCATTTTCTTTTTCAATACAGGGATATCACAGGCCGGAGTGTCGTCAGGCTGAAACTGGAAAAAAAGCAAAAAGATTTGTGCGAAGTAGAAAAAGCCGCAAGAATAGGATTATGGGCATACGATTCGTCCACACGGCTCTTCACTTACTCGGGATACACCCGGATATTCTGTAACGATGAGGAACAGAAACAGATTTCCATAGATGAATACATGAACTATATGCACCTTGATGACAAGGACCGTTTCAGTCAATGGCTGGAAGAAAACCTGAAGGAGAAAGATGCTTCCAATACCGTAAACTATAGACTCCTTATTGACGGAAAGACCGTCAATATGAGAATAAAAACATACCACAAAGAGGTATATATGCAAAGGACCGTATTGGAAGGATATATACAGAACACATCCGAAATTGTTTGGAAAGCAGAACGCTCCAACCAGCTGAAATCTGCCTTCCTTGCCAATATGAGCCACGAAATCCGTACGCCGTTGAATGCCATTCTGGGATTCTCACGCATTATAGCCGAAACGGAAAACGCCGAGGAAAGATTGCAGTATTACGATATTGTAGAAAAAAACAACATGCGCTTGCAGGAACTTATCAACGAGATTTTGGACCTGTCGAAAATTGAATCGGGCATGATGGAGTTCAACTATGCGCCTGTATCCCTTTATATTTTATGTGAAGATGTAAAAAACACGTATAGTTTCCGGTGTCAACCCGGAGTGGAGCTTGTTTTCGAAGAATCCGATCCGTCACTGGTTATCTCGACAGACAGGAACCGCTTGTTTCAGGTTTTCTCCAATCTGATAGGTAATGCTACGAAATTCACCGCCAAAGGTTCTATCAGCTTCGGGTATAAATTGAAGGAAAAAGAGATTGTTTTTCATGTAGCCGATACCGGAAGCGGTATTTCCGATGACAAGATAGACAAGATATTCGATCGTTTCATCATGGCCAACAACCAAGTGCAAGGCACAGGACTGGGGCTTTCCATCAGCAAAATCATTGTAGAAAAGTTAGGAGGAAAAATAGCTGTACAATCCAAAATGGGAACCGGGACCACATTCACTTTTACATTGCCTTACATTTCGGCAAACGGAGATATGAAATGGGAGGAAAAACTTACACCGGCTTCCATTAAAGACAACAATAGAACTTCCCATCAGGAGATGACCATCCTAGTAGCGGAAGACTATCAAAGCAATTATGACTTGATAGAGGCTATGCTCGGAAAAATGTACAAACTGGTGCATGCTCATGACGGTATGGAGGCTATCATATTCTATGAACAATACAAACCCGACTTGATTTTGATGGATATAAAAATGCCTAACATCAATGGTCTGGACGCCACCAAAGCCATCCGGGAAATGTCTGCCAGCGTACCTGTCATCGCTGTAAGCGCATACGCATATGAAAAAGACAAAATAGCTGCCATAGAAAGCGGATGCAATGAGTTTTTAACCAAACCGGTATCTGCCGACTTATTGAAAATGACTATAAACAAGTATCTAAAACAAAAGTAATTTATGGGAAGATTAGCCGTATACAAATTTGCCTATTTTTTATCTATCCTGTTCACAATCTTCATTCTGGGACTTTCCATCTTCGCTTACTTCTCAGGTAAAATAAATCCGGTGGAGAATATGTTCGCCGCATACGTTGCCTTAAGCAAACCTATACTGGTGGTTGTCAATACGATATTATTTATTTACTGGCTCATCAGACTACGGTATTGGTTATGGATTCCATTGACGGGTCTGATAGTAAATTACGAATACATCACTTCCATGTACCAAATTTATAACCCTACCAAATATGCTAACGAGAACAGATTGAAAGTAGTGACTTACAATGTCCACTCATTTGGAAATGAAATTACGGGATTCTCCGCCAAGGAGTTTGCCGAGATGATGAACAAGGAGGAAACGGATGTACTTTGTTTTCAGGAATATAGAGGCAATGGCGACTTTACGGAACAAGACTTACAGAATACGTATGCTAAAATATTCCCTTACTCGTTTATCCCCGAAGGATTGAGTCAGGCCATTTACAGCCGCTACCCCATCAGACAGTCACAAACAATAGAATTTCCGAATACCAACAACGGAGCCATCTGGGCCGACCTGGATGTAAAAGGTATGACGATACGCATCATCAACGTGCACATGCAGACTACCAGCTTTGACAGAATGCGTTCCAAAGCAGCACAGGCTCGGGGAGAACAAGATGAGGAACAGGAAAGAGGCATTTATCTGGGCTATTCTGACAACTTCCGGGAAAATACTGTCAGACGTGCCGGACAGGCTGAACAAATCAGTTCGCTGATCAATGCCACGGAATATCCCTTGATTGTATGCGGTGACTTCAATGACCCTCCGGGAACTTTTACTTATGAAACTCTGAAAAACGGCTTGAAAGACGGATTTCAAACCGCTGGAGAAGGGTACGGAGCCACTTATCGGGGGTTTCACCATTTACTACGGATAGACTACTTGTTCCATTCCACCTTATTGGAAGGTATAAAATATAAGGTGATTCCTTATGATATGAGTGACCATAACCCGGTATATCTGGAGGTGGGGCTTTGATAAATCACTTCTTCAAAGCTACCGAAAAGAAGAAAGTGGAACCTTTTCCCTCTTCAGACTCAAACCATAAACGCCCACCATTCTTAACAGCAAAATCCTGACATAATAACAAGCCTAATCCGGAACCTTCCTCATTATTCGTTCCGTATTTGCTGAAATGAGTTTCCGTGTTCAACAATTTCTTTTGGTCTTCCTCACTCATGCCTTTTCCGGTGTCTTTTACACTGACTATGACTTTATCACCCTCTATTTCGGCATTAACCAGAATTTCGGAATCATTATAACTGAACTTAATTGCATTGCTGAGAAGATTACGCAAGATGGTTTTCATCATATCCATATCGGCATGTACCTCAATCTTTCCATGCACCGGGAAGTTCACCTTTATATTCTTCATACCGGCTACCAGATTGAAAATTTCGATAACCGAAGCAATATTCCCCACAATATCAAAGTCCTGATAAACTACATTCAGCTTGCCTATCTGGCTTTTAGTCCATTTCAATAAATTATCCAGCAAAGAGAAAACATCCTCCGTACTTTGATTGGCCATGCTCAGCATATCAAACATTTCCTTACCGATCTGTTCGGACGGAAGACTGAGTATCAACATATTGAGCACCATTTTAATGGATCCCATGGGTGAACGCAGGTCATGTGCGATAACAGAATATAACTTGTCGCGCCCCATAATAATCTTACGCAATTCTTCCGTTTGCTTCATGATGATCCGTTTGGCGGCAATCAGGGATATCTGATGGGTAACACGGATCACAAGCTCTTCCTTATTAAAAGGTTTGGATATAAAATCATTCGCACCTACCTTGAAACCCTTCACTATATCGGCAGTGGTATTCAAGGCTGTCAGAAATATAATAGGAATATGTTGTGTTTCCGGATCGGCTTTCAATCGTTCGGCAACTTCAAAACCATTCATCTCGGGCATCATGACATCCAACAAAATCAAATCGGGACGGGCATTGACCGCCTGGGATAATGCCTCCTTTCCATTACCGGCAGTTATCACCTTAAACTTCTCGTTTGTTAACAACACTTTTAACAACAAGACATTAGAAACCACATCATCCACAACCAAAACAGTGTACTCAGAATGACTTATTACAACATTTACATCCGGTGTCATAGGTATATATTATTTAGCCAGAACACTTTTAAAATAATCAATCACTTTCATCAGCCCCTCTTCCAGATGAATGTGAGGCTCCCAATCCAGCTTTTCTTTTGCCAGAGTAATATCCGGCCTGCGCTGACGAGGGTCATCATGAGGTAAAGGTTCGAAAATAATGTTAGAATGAGAACAGGTCAGTTCCAATATCTTCTGAGCCAGTTCGAATATGGAAAATTCGCAAGGGTTACCGATATTCACCGGTCCTGTGAAGTGATCTTCCGTAGCCATCATACGTATCATCCCTTCCACCAGATCATCTATGTACTGAAAACTACGTGTCTGTTTTCCGTCTCCATAAATGGTTATATCTTTATCTAGCAATGCCTGTACCACAAAATTGGAAATTACACGTCCGTCATCGGTCAGCATATTAGGACCATACGTATTGAATATGCGGATTATTTTTACCAAAACGCCATGTTGACGGTAATAATCCATGCACAAAGTCTCGGCACAACGTTTTCCTTCATCATAACAAGACCGGTAGCCTATGGGATTCACATTTCCCCAATCTCCCTCCCTTTGGGGATGCGACAACGGATCACCATACACCTCACTGGTAGAAGCCTGAAGTATTTTTGCTTTGTTACGCTTCGCCAGTCCCAACATATTAAACGTGCCGAAGACAGCCGTCTTAGCCGTTTTGATAGCATCATGCTGATAATGTATAGGAGAAGCGGGACATGCCAGATTGTATATCTCCACATCCGTCCAAAACGGATTAATTATATCGTGTTCTATCAGTTCAAAGCGCGGATGCCCGATCAGGTAACTTATATTCTCTTTACTCCCCGTGAAAAAGTTGTCTAAACATATAACAATATTACCTTCCTCTATCAGACGAGTGCATAGATGTGACCCTATAAATCCTGCGCCTCCCGTTACTAGGATTCTTTTCATTCCCCTTATTTTTACTTTATTTTATGTTTAGCAAAAATAATTGATTCCCTTCACTTGTGCAAACATTTAAAACAAGATTATTCGTTATCTTTGCAAATACTTTGTCAAAATGAGATTTATATGAAGAAATATCCTTGTGTATTAAGTATAGCAGGATCCGATTGCAGCGGAGGAGCCGGCATACAGGCTGACCTGAAGACCATCTCCGCCTTGGGTGGTTATGCTGCGACAGCCATTACTGCAATCACCGTACAGAACACTTTGGGAGTACGTGCCATACATCCCGTACCACCGGTATATGTACGTGGGCAGATAGAAGCCGTAATGGAAGATATCCGTCCGGATGCTGTTAAAATAGGTATGATTAATGATGTGGAAATAGTCGAGGCCATAGCCTCCTGCCTTCGTACATACCGGCCCCGTTTCGTTGTGTTCGATCCGGTCATGGTATCGACTAGCGGACACCGGCTGATAGAAGAGGACGCCATCAGTGCACTGACCCGGGAACTGATGCCTCTGGCCAGCCTGATTACGCCCAATCTGAGTGAGGCGGAAGTATTGACGGAACACTGCATAAGCAATGTGGACACAATGAAAGCTGCCGCATCGGAATTATTAAAATTCGGTTGCGGATCCGTTTTACTGAAAGGAGGACATTTGGAGGGCGACAAGATGTGCGATGTATTACAAACAGCTGGAGAAGACAAGCCTCATCTCTTTATCTCAGATAAGATAGAAAGCAAAAACACACACGGAACAGGATGTACTCTTTCTTCCGCCATTGCTACTTTTCTGGCACTGGGATATGATATGCCGCAGGCCGTAGAACATGCAAAAGCATATGTCACCAAAGGCATCCACGCCGGGAAAGACGTGCATATAGGCGAAGGACACGGTCCGCTGAATCACTTTTACGCACCTGTTCCGATGAAAACAATGAAATAATTTGTCAATATGCTAATTACCATGCTGTACATAATGCAGCATATTAGCAAATTGCCTCATTATTATTCCGTAGTTCCGAAAGAAATAATTAACTTTGCAACGTTTTTAAACCAAAATAGGAAAAATATGAAAGCATTTGTATTCCCCGGACAGGGAGCACAGTTTGTAGGTATGGGTAAAGACCTGTACGAAAACTCGGCTTTAGCCAAAGAACTTTTTGAAAAAGCAAACGACATTTTAGGATACCGTATCACAGACATCATGTTTGAAGGTACTGACGAAGACTTGCGCCAGACTAAAGTAACTCAGCCTGCCGTTTTTCTGCACTCGGTAATTTCCGCTCTTTGCATGGGTGATGATTTCAAACCTGAAATGACTGCCGGACACTCGCTGGGCGAATTTTCCGCATTGGTTGCAGCCGGAGCATTGTCTTTCGAAGATGGTCTGAAACTGGTTTATGCACGTGCTATGGCTATGCAGAAAGCTTGTGAGGCACAACCCTCTACGATGGCTGCCATCATTGCATTGCCTGACGAAAAAGTAGAGGAAATCTGTGAAGCGATTTCTAAAGAAGGAGAAGTGGTAGTGGCTGCCAATTATAACTGCCCGGGACAAATTGTCATCTCAGGTTCTATCGAAGGAATCAACAAGGCTTGCGAGCAAATGAAAGCTGCCGGTGCTAAACGTGCCCTGCCGCTGAAAGTGGGAGGCGCCTTCCACTCTCCGCTGATGAACCCCGCCAAAGTGGAACTGGAAGCTGCTATCAACGCTACTGAAATTCATACTCCGAAATGCCCTGTATATCAGAACGTGGACGCTTTGCCTCACACAGATCCCGCTGAAATCAAGGCAAACCTGGTAGCTCAGCTCACCGCTTCCGTACGCTGGACCCAGACTGTGAAGAATATGGTTGCCGATGGTGCCGATGACTTTACCGAATGCGGACCGGGTGCTGTACTGCAAGGACTGATCAAGAAAATTGATGGATCGGTCAACGCACACGGTATTGCTTGATAAACAAAATTCAGTTATTATAAATTTTATACGGATTACCGGAATATGCTGAGTAATCCGTATTTTTTTTATGGCATTTCACAAAAATATTCGTAAGTTTGTCGGTATCTAAACGAGATCAGACTATGAATGAATTTAAATATAACATTGGTTATGCCCTGAGCGGAGGATTTATAAAAGGATTTGCCCATTTGGGGATTATGCAGGCTTTGCATGAACATGGCATCAGGCCGGAAATACTTTCCGGAGTAAGTGCAGGTGCTCTTGCCGCTGTCTTCTATGCCGACGGCAAAGAACCTTATCATATTGTTGAACTTTTTGAGCACCATTCATTCAAAGAACTGACCACTTTTTCTATCAACAAACAAGGTCTGCTGAAACTGGATAGTTTTATCGATTTCTTAAACAGCAACTTGGAGTCGAAAACGATAGAAGAACTAAAAATCCCCACTATTATTACCGCCACCGATTTGGATCACGGACGCATCGTTTCTTTTAAAAAAGGGAAAATAGCCGAAAGACTGGCTGCTTCCTGCTGTATGCCTATCTTGTTTGCCCCCATACGCATCAACAATACATATTATGTAGATGGAGGAATCTTGATGAACCTGCCGGTCAGCCCCATTCGCAAAGAATGCGAGAAAGTGATAGCACTCAATGTAGATCCGCTGGTAGCAGATGAATATAGCAAGAATGTGGTAAGCATCGCACTCAGAGCCTATCATTTTATTTTCCAAGCCAATACACTGCCTCAAAAAGGGATTGCAGATTTGCTGATCGAATCATACGGACTGGAAGAATACAGCAACAGAGAACTGGAAAGAGCCGAAGAGATATTCGAAAAAGGATACAATACGGCAACGGAACTCCTGGACAGACTACTCCTGGAGAATGGAACAATTTGGAGATAAACAAAAAAAAATAAAATGGATACACAAGAAAAAATTATTATCTATCAGGTATTCACCCGTTTATTCGGGAACAACAGCCTGCGTTGTAAGCCTAATGGTTCTTTGGAGGAAAACGGTTGCGGAAAAATGGCCGATTTCACGACAAAGGCTTTAAACGAGATCAAAACACTGGGTGCTACACATATTTGGTATACAGGTATCATTGAACATGCTACCCAAACCAATTATACCCGCTATGGCATCAAACCCGATCATCCCGCAGTAGTAAAAGGAAAGGCCGGATCACCGTATGCCATCAAGGATTATTATGATGTAGACCCTGATTTGGCAACCAGTATCCCGGACCGTATGAAAGAGTTCGAGAATCTGGTAACACGAAGCCACAAAGCCGGATTGAAGGTCATCATTGATTTTGTCCCCAACCATGTAGCCCGCCAATATGGTTCAGACGCCAAGCCTGAAGGAGTAACCGATTTGGGTGAGAAAGATGATGTGACAAAAGCTTTCAGCCCCAACAATAATTTCTATTATATTCCCGATACAAAGCTGGAAGGCAATATTGACCTGCACCGTGGCGCAGCGGAACCTTACATAGAGTTTCCGGCAAAAGCAACCGGTAATGACCGTTTTGACGCATGGCCCAACTCCAATGACTGGTATGAAACTGTGAAACTGAATTATGGTATAGACTACTTGAACGGTCATAGCCGCCACTTCGAACCGATTCCGGACACATGGGTGAAGATGCGTGACATCCTACTGTTCTGGTCTGCCAAAGGCATTGACGGATTCCGCTGTGATATGGCAGAAATGGTTCCTGTAGAATTCTGGGGATGGGTGATTCCGCAAATCAAAGCTGAACATCCGAAACTGATCTTTATCGCCGAGGTCTATAATCCGGGAGAATACAGAAATTATCTGTTCAATGGCAAATTCGACTATTTATATGACAAAGTAGGTCTGTATGATACACTACGTGCCATTACCTGCGGATGGGAATCGGCAACTGCTATTCCACAACGCTGGCAAAGCTTGGGAGGTATTGAAAAACGAATGCTCAATTTCCTGGAAAATCATGACGAGCAGCGCATAGCTTCCGATTATTTTGCCGGAAACGGCTCAAAAGCCATCCCCGCAATGATTGTATCGGCTTGCATGAATACCAATCCGGTCATGATTTACTTCGGGCAGGAATTGGGAGAACATGGCATGGATACGGAAGGTTTCAGCGGGCGTGACGGAAGAACTACCATCTTTGATTACTGGAGTGTGGACAGCATACGCCGCTGGCGCAATGGAGGCAAGTTTGACAATAAATTCCTGAATGAGGATGAAAAGCAATTGAAACAATTCTATACCCGTCTGCTGAATATATGCAACAGTGAAAAAGCCATACGGGAAGGTGTGTTCTTTGACTTAACCTATGCCAATCTGGCCGGATGGGTATTTAACGAACATAAACAATACGCCTTTTTACGAAAACAGGATGATGAACTGATATTAATTATGGTTAACTTTGACTCCATACCGGCACGTTCAGCCGTCAATATTCCGCAACATGCGTTTGATTATTTAGGCATCCATCGTTATGGAGAATATGAGGCAACCGAATTGCTGACCGGAAACACAGAGAAGCTGACTCTTATGCCGGACAAAACAACTCCCGTATTACTAGATGGAATGAATGGAAAAATTCTGAAATTCAAGCTATAGTTTCCCACCACAGATTACTCAGATTAACACAGATACAGATTGAAATAAGCAATAAATCGTATTTCAATCTGTGTAATCTGTGGTAAAAAACATTTTAACTCTAGGAAAATACAAATTCCTTCATTGTCCTATCTCTTCAACAGACCGATTTTCAAGTTCAGCTTAAAATAATAGACTCCGTTCTCACGTTCCAGATATCCGTATTTATCTTTTTCAGTAGAACTTTTCTCAAACCGGGAATTAACAAACAGGAAATCGGCAAATACCTGACGGTCAGCCTTCTGATAACAAAGTACCTCTCCATTACCATTTACAAACAGAAAACCGGATATGGCAGAATCTATCCCATTAAATATCTTGGCAGGACGCATTCCTAAAGCCAAAGCCATAAGAAACTGCTTCATCTTATATTCATAATAACTATGCTTATGGATCAATTCATCCTTTATTTTCAACGGATTGATTTGTTTGATTGCTTCTGTCAGGTCACTAACTTTGGATATGCCATCCAAATGCATGACACGCAACATCTCGCCCAACATACGGGGAAAATGAAGATCTATCATGCAAAGATTACTACGGAATACCTTATCGGCCACATCATTATATTTTAAGATTCCTCCCAAGCGTTCTATCATCAACATACGTCCTGCCACATCATCTTCTTCACCAAAAGCATTAATTTTGTTTACGGTAGGAGTAGCGAATTTAACACCTGTCTGCTCAAACTTCAAATTGGCGGTACGCCCTCCATCCAACAACGGGAACATAGTTCCCAAACGGGAACGAACGCAAAAACCTACCAACGGAGCCTCTATACTGTAAAAAGCAACATAGAAATCAGTACGGTCATCCGTCTTTGCTTCCAAGTCATAAATGGCGACTTCATCTAAAAATTCTTCCACACCGTCGGGAGACATCACATCATTCTCTCGGCTCTCTTTGACAGCAGCAAAAACCAACTCTGCCACAGCCGCAAAATCCTCACGAGGTATCTGCTTATCTATCTTTTCCCCACAAATACGTACGGTCGCCTCATCCTCCAGAATATAACGGCGTGTCCCGTCATGTTCCTCACGCTGTACCATCGCCACAGGAAGCTTTTGCACTTCATTCCTTTTCACATCAGGCGTACCTGCATACACATATCCGTCCGCTAACAAGCGGAAAAAGGCGTAAAGCTCGCCCCACTCTCTCTTTGTCGCTTCAAATGCCATATATTTTCTCTTTTTACTATCGTCTGCTATTTTTTAACGGCTGCAAAGATAAGCATTATTCCTTAACCATTCTATAAATTCCCGGTTCTTTAACATTGGAATAGCAATTATTTAGAAGAAATTAAACCTAATCTGACCGATTTCCGTTAATTTTGCATCATGAGCAAAGAAAAGACCGCATTTATACCTAAACAATATTTCGCAGTGGTAGCCGTACTGCTGGCTATCATGATGTCCGTACTGGACGGAACCATTATGAATATCGCATTACCCACGCTGGCACACGATTTCGATGTCACCCCTTCCAATGCCATCTGGATTGTCAATGCCTATCAACTGGTGATTACCATGACCTTGCTATCATTTGCCTCATTAGGTGATATTTATGGTTACAGACGAATATTCCTGACCGGTATCTCCATTTTTGTGGGTGCCTCTGCGGCCTGCGCCCTCTCGGACTCTTTCTGGATGCTGACCGTCTCCCGTATCATTCAAGGTTTCGGGGCAGCCTGTGTAATGAGTGTCAATACCGCCCTTATCCGTTTAATTTACCCGCCGCAGATACTAGGGCGCGGAATGGGCGTAAATGCCATGGTGGTAGCTGTTTCGG
>ENA-OPDU01000311-OPDU01000311.1-human-gut-metagenome-genome-assembly--contig:-NODE-311-length-11957-cov-2.047051_pt1 | contig 11957 bp, 8 predicted proteins | sample MGYA00241294_ERZ501522 | MGnify/ENA primary metagenome ERZ501522 (study PRJEB25962, sample SAMEA2042430) | human gut metagenome | biome: human gut; feature: human-associated habitat; material: faeces...
ATTCCAAGAAAATCAAGTCAAACGCCTCTATCGAAAATGAAGCAACGGACACTATTATCAACTGGCTTAATGACAATGTAACCAAAGAAGACATTGAAGGTTCTTACAACAATGATATTGCAGAAGAAATGAAATATTTCAACAGAAGTGATTACATCAAAAATGCTATTATGAAACAGTTCCCTGACACGTCTGAAGGGTTATGTGACACTATCTCTGATAAATACATTGACAGCATTTTCAATATGTAAATCAACTTTACAAAAACAAAAAGAATATACAGGCTTCTATAAAAAGCATACAATCAGCTTTATAAAAACACTGGCTTCCATAGAACCATACAGTCTGCTATAAAATCACGCAGCCTGTCAATGCTAAATATTACCCAGCTATAATCAGGCTATAACATAAGATAAGCAAAAGCTGTTGGTTTATTATCTAAACACTGATAATAAATCAACAGCTTTTTACTATTATTGTAAATATAATTACTTACTTTGAAAGGTACTCATCAATACCCTTAGCAGCAGCTTTACCAGCTCCCATAGCAAGAATAACTGTTGCAGCACCTGTAACAGCATCACCACCGGCAAATACACCGATTTTAGAGGTCTGTCCGTTATTTTCATCAGCAATGATACATTTTCTCTTGTTAATATCAAGACCTTTGGTTGTTGAAGAAATAAGTGGATTAGGGCTTGTACCAAGTGACATGATTACTGTATCAAGTTTCATTTCAAATTCTGAACCCGGTACTTCTACAGGACTTCTTCTTCCTGAAGCATCAGCCTCGCCAAGCTCCATTCTGATACATTTCATTCCCTTAACCCATCCCTTCTCATCTACAAGGATTTCTGTTGGGTTAGTTAATAAATCGAAGATGATTCCTTCTTCTTTTGCATGATGTACTTCTTCTGCTCTTGCAGGAAGCTCATCCTCGCCTCTTCTGTATACGATATGGACTTCTGCACCTAATCTTAACGCTGTTCTTGCAGCATCCATGGCAACGTTACCGCCACCGACTACAGCTACCTTGGTACCTGCTACGATAGGTGTATCATATTCGTCCTTAAAAGCCTTCATTAAGTTGCTTCTTGTAAGGTATTCATTAGCTGAGAATACGCCGTTGGCATTTTCTCCCGGTATACCCATAAATCTTGGAAGTCCGGCACCTGAACCGATAAATACAGCTTCGTATCCATCTTCCATTAACTCATCTATTCTGACTGACTTACCTACAATTACGTTAGTCTCAATCTTAACACCAAGTTTTTTAACGTTTTCAACTTCAGCCTGAACAACTGTTTCCTTAGGAAGACGGAATTCAGGAATACCATATACAAGTACACCGCCTGCTTTATGTAATGCTTCAAAAATTGTTACGTCATATCCCATCTTGGCAAGATCGCCGGCACATGTAAGTCCTGAAGGACCTGAACCAATAACTGCAACCTTTTTGCCTTTCTTTTCTTTAGGTGCTTCTGGGGAAATTCCATTCTCTCTTGCCCAGTCAGCTACGAATCTTTCAAGCTTACCGATTGCAATTGCTTCACCTTTGATTCCACGGATACACTTGCCTTCACACTGTGTCTCCTGTGGGCACACACGTCCGCATACAGCAGGAAGTGCTGATGATTCGCTGATAATTCTATATGCTTCAGCAAAATTACCTTCCTTAACTTCGTGAATGAATGCAGGAATGTTAATTGATACAGGGCATCCCTTGACACACATTGCATTCTTACAATTTAAACATCTTGAAGCTTCAGCCATTGCTTCTTCTTCATTATATCCAAGACAAACTTCTTCAAAGTTCTTTGCTCTTACTTCCGGGTTCTGTTCTCTTACGGGAACTTTCTTCATAACGTCTACCATTCTTAATTACCTCCACAGCCGCAGCCGCCATTTTTGTGTGTGTCGCCTTCTGTAAGACGTAACATAGCTCTGCCTTCTTCTGTCTTATACATAAGCTGTCTCTTCATTGACTGGTCAAAATCAACAAGATGTCCGTCAAATTCAGGACCGTCTACACAGGCAAACTTAATTTCTGAACCTACCTGTACACGGCATGCACCACACATACCTGTTCCATCAACCATTATTGGGTTAAGGCTGACAACTGTAGGAATCTCAAGCTCTTTTGTAAGGAGACATACGAATTTCATCATAATCATTGGTCCGATTGCCACGCAATGATCATACTTAATGCCTTTTTCGTTAACAAGATATTTAATTGTATCTGTTACCATTCCGCTTCTTCCGTAGCTTCCGTCATCGGTTGTTACATAAAGATTGCCTGCAACAGCTTCCATTTCTTTTTCAAGGATTAATAAATCCTTAGTCTTGGAACCTACAATAACGTCTGCATCTATACCGTGTGCATGGAGCCATTTAACCTGTGGATATACAGGTGCTGTTCCTACACCGCCGGCAACAAAAAGAATTTTCTTTTTCTTTAATTCTTCTATATCTTCATCAATTAAATCAGAAGCACATCCGAGAGGTCCTACGAAATCTTCCAGAGAATCTCCTGCCTGTAATTCTGCCATCTTAGTTGTGGAAGCACCTACTGTCTGGAATACGATAGTAACTGTTCCTGCTTCTCTATCATAATCACAAATTGTGAGAGGTATTCTTTCACCTTTTTCATCTAGCTTTGCTATAATAAACTGACCAGGCTCACATGATTTGGCAACACGTGGAGCTTCAACATCCATAAGATATATCTTATCAGCCAGTTTTTCAGCTTTGAGTATTTTGTACATAGTACACCTCCAAAAAATAATCTCCATAACATTGTATACATTCATAAGGTTTATTTCAATAATTTTTTTCAAAAATAAATAAAAAAACATTAAAACATTATTTTTCGCGGTAAAAAATAAAGGCCGTCATTAATATGACGACCCTTAAGTTATCTTTTTGGTATTTATTGTTTGTATTTGTAAGTTAATTCACTTAACTCAAATTTACCTTCTTTTTCAGTTATTTTGTAAATATCACCTGACGCTGAATCACATCCATAAAAATAATCCTGTTTTTCATCATCAATACTTACAGAAAATAGCCAGATACTCTTACCATTTATTGACTTTTTGGAATTATATGTCATTTCAAAAAGCCCATCTTCTTCTGTCTTATGGTTATCATTAATTACTTTGTTCTTAATTAGTGTAGACCATATCAGCTGTTCAGCCGCACTTGAATCAAATTTATCAACTTTCTTCAAAGTGTATGTGTTAGTAACAACATTACTTGATAGACCGTTTTCATCAATAATAATAACAGAGAAGAAAAAGCTTCCCTCAGGCATAACAACAGGTTCAGTATACTCTGTACTGTCTGCTGTAGGTGTAACGGCTCCATCATGGGATATTTCATAATATGCCTTAGCACCGGTAGGAATATTTCCAACAACTATACGCTGCTCGGATGATGTTGAATAAGAACCACTTGCAGGAGTTATCTTAGGTCCGTCAGGTGCCTTAAATGTAATTGTATATTTTGTAGTAAAAATATCGGACTTAAATCCGTATTCATTAGTCATATAATACTTAAATTCATAAGTTCCTTCTTTATCAAGGGTAATATCCTGAGTATAAAGACTTCCATTTTTAACAGGGTCACTGCCATCCATTGTATAGTAAATCTTACATCCGTTAACCTGCAAAAAACCTACTGTCTGACTCTTTGAATAATCACCTTCGGCAGGTGTGATAACAGGATCCTGACATGCATAATTCTTAAAAAGGCTTAATACATCTTTAGTTACATTCTCATCGGCACTTACTGTATCGTAAAGTTCTGACATAGATTTGTAATTCTTGTTATCTCCGTACAATTGAATAAGATAATATATAACATTGGTATTAACGCTGTCATAAGTAAGGGCTTCATTAAGGATTGTAATTTCTTCATCTGTCTTGCCTAATTTATCATAACAATCCCTGAGATTAAGCATATCTTTTACAAGAATTTCCGATGATTTAACAGATTTACCGTCTACCGTAACATTTTCATTCTTCAAAAGAGTATCTTTATATTTCAAAGCTTTATTAAAATATTCTACTGCTTTGTCATAATCTTTATCGGTATCTTTCGCCTCGTATGCGAGGTTCTGGTAATATCCGTAATTGTTCTTACTCTTATTAACAGCGGATTTGAGTAAAAATACAATTGCTGTCACAATTAATATAACGGAAACTGCTACTGCTCCTATGATTATAAACAACTTGCGCTTGTTATTGTTATTATCGTCATCTTCATAATCATCGTCATCTTCATCCGCAGGTTCAGTCTTATTGGCTTTACTGTCAAGCTTATCCCTGTACATATCTTCTGCTTCTGATGTTTCTTCGTCTATAATCTGTGCAATTGAATTGGCTAATTCATCTTCCATATTAAAATCGTCATTCATAATAATCTCCTCTTGCTAATTAACATTAGCCTAAATATAGCATAGCACTTATGTAAAATCAACAAGGTAAATATTTAAGTTTTTGTTAAGGAATTATTTTCTGCGGTTTATAAATTTGCCGGGATCTACAGCATATATCTTAACGAAACAAGATACAGTCTTGCCGTCAATTGTTGCCGTAATTGTACATTCTCCAGGCATACGTCCTGTTACCACACCATTTTGTGTAACTGATGCAATCCTTGGGTTAGATGTTCTCCATGACACCTTTCTAGGAGCTCCATCTACATACAGGTTAAATGTATCATACTGTTCCATCTTAAGATCTGTATGGCTCATAGCAATAGAATATATCGTACAATGATCCTCAACAGTTCCTGAAGAACTGTATGCAACAACATCACACGAACCGGCACCTACTGTTACAATATTGCCGTTTGCATCAACCTGTACAACGGATGTATCTGTTGACAGCCAGTTGACTCCTTCATTGGAATTAAGCGGGTATAATCTTGCAGTAAGTTTCCTTGTCTTACCTTTGAGCATAATAATTTCCGATGAATTAATTGAAATAGATGATGCATTTATAATAGGTTTGACAATTACCGTACAATGTGCAACAACCTCGTTAGTATCGGTTGAGGTGGCATTTACAATTGTTCTTCCGGGTGCTACACCAACAACATCACCATCCGAATATACTTTTGCTATTGTTGGGTCATCCGATGTCCACTCAATTCCCTTAATAGACGCATTCTCAGGATGGATTGTTGCTACTATATTATGTGTATCACCGACATATATGGTGATTTTACCTTCACTTAATGTAATAGAAGTTACAGGATTGATAACCCTTATTGCAACTGAAGCACTTACCCCGCTTCCGTCAGCTGCAAGTGCTGTAATAACTACAGTTCCCGGAGTAATGCCTGTTACTTTACCGCTTTGGTCTACAGTTGCAATACCTGAATTGCTTGTTGACCAAATTACCTTTCTGTTAGATGCACTTTCTGTCTGTACATCTGCACTGAGCTGCAATGTATCACCGATATTCATAATCTCTTTTGCATTGTGTATCTCAATGGAAGATACATATTCTTTTACCTGTATTGTACAGGTTGCTTTAAGTGAACTTTCAACGGTTGTTACAATAATCTCACAGCTTCCGCCCTTTAGACCTGTAACAACACCATTTTCATCAACTGATGCAATTTCAGGATCACTTGATACATAAGTCACTCTCTTATCCGGTGCTTCAACAGGAAGAACTGTAGGTACAATAACGAATCTTGTTCCTTTTACAATTTCTTCATGGTAAGAATTTAACGTAAGCCCTGTAACCGGCTCTGTAATTTCAACAACACAATATGCAACAACACCGGTGTCCTCACTTACGCAAGAGATTGTAACAGTTCCTACGGCTAGCGTTGTTACCTTTCCGTCAGGATCAACTGTGGCAAGTGATTTATCGGAAGTATTCCATGTAATCTTCTTATTATCGGAAGTTTCAGGAAGTACAGTTGCATTCAGCCAGAATATTGTACCTTTCTTTACGGTCATTTCGGTCTGTGAAAGAACAATTTCTTTTACCGGCTGTAAAACGGTAATATTGGTCATATCAATATAACCGCCGTCTTCGGTCTGTATAATTACGGTTGCGCTGCCGCTTGAAACAGCTGTAACCATCCCTGTATTATCAACTTTAACAACATTTTCATTAGATGAAGAAAAAGTAACATTTTTATTAGATGCATTGTCAGGTGTAATCACATAAGTAAGTCTGTTTTCATCACCAACATTCATTGTAATCGACTTAAAATCCATACTTACACCCTCTACCTGCTGGGTAATTATGAAATTACAATAAGCAACCTTGCTTGTGTCGGCTGCGGATGTCGCACTTACATAAGTCTCACCCGGACCTACAAATGTTACAAGTCCGTTCTGGTCAACGGTAACAACCGCAGGATTAAGAGAGGACCATATAACAGTATTATCAACACCATCCGTCTCAGGGGTTATAGTTGCTTTTAACTGATACTTTTCCAAAGACATCTGTGCCGTAACACTTTCTTTGTCAAGATAGATTCCTGTAACACCTTCTGTTACATAGAAATCAGCAGTTGCAATAAACAAACCGTCATCGGATACGACTGTTACGGTTGCCTTACCGCCTGATACTGCCTTGATTTCAGCTAACTGCTGCTGTCCTTCTGTTGTAGCAGGAGTTACTGAAATGATTCCGTTGTCCGATGATACCCAGCTGAGTTTGGTATTATCAGGAACTGTTGACTCACCAAGGTTTAAAAATGCGGTGATATATATACTATTGCCTTTTTCAATAGAAATTTCTTTGGTAATCTGGGCACCATTATACAAAAGTGCCAGACTGTTTACAGGATTAAGTACATTGACACGGCAGGAATATGTCTTGACGACACCGTTAATTTCCTGGGATGCAATTAATGTTGTATATCCTGTGTTGCCCTGTGACAATGCGGTAACTGTTACTGTAAGTCCGTCATCTTCAACATTGAAAGATGCAACAGCAGGATCTGCGATTGACCAATGTACAGGGGTTGTTGTATTGGTAACTGTAGCTGTTACTTTCTGGGAATCACCAATGTTAAGGGAAATCTCTGATGTGGAAAGAGAGATACCATCAATGACGCTTACGGTAACCGTTCTTGTATCGCCACGCCATGTAACGGAAATATCGGCTGTTCCTGTTCCTACGGCATTGAACATACCTGTTGTCTGGTCATAATATATTATAGTATTATTGCTTGAAGCATAATTAACCTCAGATGGTTTGGCAGATGTTGTAAAAGATAACTTATCACCCACAAGAACTGTTGTGTTTGGTGAATTTACAACATAAGGTACCTTTACCGTAATAGAATCACCTGCATTACCTGAATAATCACCCTCTTTACAGCTTGCATATGCTGTTGTTGTACCGGCATATATACCCTGTACAATACCATTGCTTACTGTTGCAACTTCCGGATCGTCTGTCCACCAGTATACATCAGAAGCTGAATTGCTGTTTGTGGCAATTGTTTTTGATTCATTCTGATTAACAGTGATTTCATCATCAATAATAGATACACCTACTGTTATCTGAAAACTGTAAGATAAAGAATCAGAAGGTATTGAAGCTGTTATTGTAGCGGTTCCTCCGCTTACTGCCGTAATTGTAGCTACCCCTCCGTTATGAGACTGTCCCACATCTTTTGCAACAGATACAACGCTACTGTTAGATGAAGACCATTCTACATTCTTGGTAGATGCAGCATTACATGTAACGGTTCCATATGCTCCGGCTGTAAGTATACCGTTTATGGAACTGTAATTAACAACAAGAGGAACTGTGACGGGAACAGATTTACTTGCGCTTGTTCCATCCGTTAATGAATACTTAACAACAAGGTTAGTCTTTCCGGCTCCTTTGGAATATACCATACCGGCTCCTTCATTATTACTTACCGTTGCAACTTCCGGATCATTCATGGACCAGTTCCATCCTACGATTCCGGCATCATTGTCAAGATTTAAAGCTACACTGGCTGTAATTGCCTGTGAATTCTGACCTTCTGTGAAATTAATACTTGCAAGATTAACTGTAAGCTGTACCGTACTTGCCTTAACAATTACTACAAATATAACGGTTAGAATTACTATAGCAACGAGTGCTGATGACGCTTTCCAGTGTTTTTTTATAAGATTAAGAAATTTCATTAAAAACCTCCAAATGTACATAATTATACTTATGTATTTTTTATCGGTATAACCGAAGTTAATATTAACACTTTTTTACAAAAATGACCATAATAAATATATATTTTCTTGCTTTTTTTGTAGGAATAAAACATAATAATGTAAGACTTAGTAAAACAAGGAGAGATTGATGTGAATATATATGACATTGCAGACAAAGCCGGCGTATCAATCGCTACCGTTTCAAGAGTAATCAATAATGATAAAAAAGTCAGTAAATCTACAAGGGACAGAGTCCAAAAGATTATCGAAGATAATAATTTTATTAAAAAAAGCGATTACAGCAGGCATACCAATAATACGATTGTTTATATGTGTTCAGGTACAGACAGTGGTGATATGGCAGATAAAATCACCTATTTAAGCGATTCATTATACAAAAGCGGATACAAAACTGCTATCGCCTGCTGTAATCAGGATGAAACTGCAAAAAAAAATATGCTCGAACGTTATTTAAGCGAAAATTTTTCAGGAATAATAATTGATGGACACGATTTTCTTACATATTCCATTGAAGAAAATATCAACCTGCTTAAAGAAATAACCATACCGTCGGTAATAATTAACGGGTATTTTGATAATGTGGATAATGTAAATCTGTGTTATGTTAATAACAATATATCTTCATTTATTGAAAATATAGCTAAAGAATATATCAGAAAAGAGAAAAAGAAAATACTCTTCTTATTTGAAAGAATGTCTTTTGGCGTAAAAAATATACTTACAGGACTTCATAATGCTTACGATTTTGCAGGTATGGATGCAGACCCCGTTTTTACTCAGCTGTGCCGTGATATGTCATATGTTGAGAAATATATCAATACCCTTATAGATAAAGAAAAGATTCCTGATGTTGTACTGTGCAAAAGCGAAAAACTGGCAGCTTATGCTTCAATTATATTACAAAAGAAAAATTATAAAATACCGGAAGATATTGAAATTCTTTGCGTGGGAGACTCAGAGATATGCAGCCTTGTAAAACCACAGCTTACATCTGTAGATATTAAGTCGAAGGAAATCTGTGATACTGTTATTAATGTGCTTATAGGTAAAATTAATAAGAAAACAGTTCCGGTAATCAGTATAATTAATGTTGAGTTATTAAAAAGAGAGTCCACACTGTGAACTCTCTTTTTATAAAATGAATTTCTATTCGTTAAATTCTACTTTTACAAAAAAACCTCTGTCAGTCCTGTCAATTCCAATTACGGTTCCACTTTTTGATTTTATTCTTTCAGGAAATTTATAATTTCTCGACATCGCAACCGCAGGCTCTATTGTGTAATACCAGCTTGAAGGAAGAACTCCTTCTGTTATGTTTACTACATCTCCCGCTTTAACAAGGTTCTCCCGTTCCATTTTAAATTCTTCAACTCTCAAGATTATTCCTCATCAGGCATATCCCAGTTATGGTACACGGCCTGAACATCGTCATCATCATCAAGAAGATCAAGAATACGATTCATCTGCTTAATATCAGCCGGGTCTGTAAGTTCTACCCATGTCTGAGGAATCATGGTTACTTCAGCCTGATCAAGTTTAAGACCTGCTTTTTCCAAAGCTTCTCTTACAGTACCGCAGTCATCAGGGTTAGTAAGAATCTCAAAGGCATCTTCATCTTCATCATTAAAATCATCGGCACCTGCGTCAAGTGCTAACATCATAAGTTCGTCAGAATCCATGCTGCACTCTTCTTTATTGATGAGAATCTGTCCCTTTGTATCAAACATAAAAGAAACACATCCCGGAGTACCGACATTACCGCCACCCTTTGTAAAAGCATTTCTTACATTAGAAGCAGTACGGTTCTTGTTATCTGTTAATGTTTCTACGATAATTGCTGTACCATTAGGTCCGTATCCTTCATATGTAATTGCAGTAAAATTAGCTGCATTGGCGTCTCCCGCAGCCTTTTTGATACTTCTGTCGATAGTATCGTTAGGCATATTGTTTGATTTAGCTTTTGCAATTACATCTCTTAACTTACTGTTATTGTTAGGATCCGGTCCGCCCTCCTTAACAGCAACCATCAATTCTTTACCAAGACGGGTAAAAATCTTACCCTTGGCAGCATCATTTTTTTCTTTTTTATGCTTAATATTCGCAAATTTTGAATGTCCTGACATAAAAACCTCCTATTTATCTTCAGGTTTTAAATCTTTAATACTAAAGCTGTATCGTCCCATCTTATCTTTTCCAAGACATACACACTTAACAACATCGCCAAGCGTAAGGACATCTTCAACATGTTCAATTCTATCTTTGCTTACTTTGGAAATATGAATCATTCCCTCTTTGCCAGGGGCAAACTCAACAAAGGCACCAAACTCTTTAATGCTTATTACTTTACCTTCAAGGACAAGTCCTTCTTCGTAATCAGTAACAATGGTCTGGATATATTTAACTGCCTTATCCATAGCTTCTTTGTCAGTTCCGCATACAGATACCGCACCATCATCTGTTATATCAATCTTAACGCCTGTTTCTTCAATTATGGCATTAATTGTCTTACCTCTCTGACCGACAACATCACCAATCTTAGCAGGATCAATCTGAATCTGAATAATTTTTGGAGCATATTTGCCAACTTCCTTACGAGGTTCTGCAATTGCTTTACTCATACAGTTATCCATGATAAAGAATCTTGCTTCACGGCATCTTGCAATAGCACCTTCAACAATCTGTCTTGTAAGGCCATGAATCTTAATATCCATCTGGATGGCGGTAATGCCGTTTTTAGTACCGGCAACTTTAAAGTCCATATCGCCGAGAGCATCTTCCAAGCCCTGGATATCGGTAAGGATGGTGAAATAATCGCCGTCTTTTACAAGGCCCATTGCTACGCCGGCAACCGGTGCTTTAATAGGCACGCCTGCGTCCATAAGGGAAAGTGTGCTTGCGCAAACACTGCCCATGGAGGAAGAACCGTTGGATTCCAGAGTCTCGGAAACCAGGCGGATTGCATACGGGAATTCTTCTTCGGAAGGAATTACCGGCAAAAGTGCGCGTTCTGCCAGTGCGCCATGGCCGATTTCGCGGCGGCCGGGCTGCGCAGCGGTTTTGTTTCGCCAACGCTGTACGGCGGGAAGGTATAGTGATGGATATAACGTTTGGTAAGCTCTACGCCAAGTCCGTCCAAAGTCTGTGCTTCGCTGAGCGGAGCCAGTGCCAGTACGTTCAAAATCTGGGTCTGTCCGCGGGTAAACAGTGCGCTGCCGTGCGGGCGGGCAAGTAAGCCTACTTCGCAGGTTACAGGGCGTACTTCGTCAAGCGCACGTCCGTCCGGGCGGATTTTATCCACGGAAATGGTGCGGCGTACAATCTTTTTAACGAGTTTTTGGGTAATATAAGCAACGTCTTTGGCATTGTCAGGATATTTTTCCATAAATGCGTCGGCGATTTCAGCTTTAATACGGGCAACGTTTTCTTCGCGTTCCAGCTTGTTGGCGTCCATCAGGGCTGCTTTCAGCTGTTCAGCGCCGTAAGCTTCAATTTCTGCGGCAAGTTCGGCAGGAGGTTCGTAAACAGGCACTTCCATTTTGGGTTTGCCAACTTCTGCCATAATTTTTTCCTGCCATTCAACCAGCTTTTTAATTTCTTCGTGGCCAAACCAGATAGCGTCCAGCATTTCGTCTTCGCTGATTTCCTTGGCGCCTGCTTCAACCATCAAAATAGCGTCTTTGGTGCCTGCAACGGCAAGGTTCAGGCGGCTTACTTTAGCCTGTTCAATGGTCGGGTTAATAATGTATTGGCCGTCAAT
>ENA-OPDU01000313-OPDU01000313.1-human-gut-metagenome-genome-assembly--contig:-NODE-313-length-11891-cov-1.556185_pt1 | contig 11891 bp, 8 predicted proteins | sample MGYA00241294_ERZ501522 | MGnify/ENA primary metagenome ERZ501522 (study PRJEB25962, sample SAMEA2042430) | human gut metagenome | biome: human gut; feature: human-associated habitat; material: faeces...
ATTCAAACATTTTTATTGAAGACAATTGTACACCACCAGTATGGTATCCCTTTATAGAAACTTTTATATAGCGGGCTGTTACAGGTTTAACAAATTGAATATAGTGGAATTCCTGTGCTGGTAATCCTGATACATTCCCATGGTTAACCCATGCATTCCTATCGGATGAAGTAGAAATAGATATATTTTTGGTAGCATACCAGTATCGGAAGTAGAATTTGTATTGAAATTCTATTCCTTTTAAAATTTGTTCATTCTTCATGTCTACAATGAAACTTCCTGGAATATCATTATAATTATAATAGACATAAGTATTTTTATTATCATCCAAAATATTGGCACCATTCGCACCGGTTTGAAAATCTACAAAATCCGTAACTTCCCAACCTGACCTATCTAAATCTTTGTATGAATCGTCAAATCCTTCAACAGCGTGTTTTATATTTAAAACAGATTTAGATGTACGTAAACTTATGTTACCTTTATTTTCTGAAACTGACAAATTTTTTTCTTCTGAGATGAAAGTTGGCTTCACTTTGAATTCAAAAACACCTGCATCCTCTGTGCTGAGAACGAACTTATCAGACATGGACCATGTAATTTCTTCAGATTCTAACTGCCCTGCAGGAATGGTTATTTCCTCAGGAGAGACAGTTATATCATCCAGATAGGCTTCAGGTATTCCTTCATAATTCAACATACATTTTACATCATGATTGGAAACTTTGTCGAACTTAATTTTAAACTTATAACTAATAGGAGCAGAATCAAGAATCTTATCCCCTTCTACAGTTCGTTCAAAGGTCGCAGAATTATCATTCGCCCCATCAAAGAATGTTACAATAGTGAAAGCTTCTTTCTTAATCACTACTTTCGCTTCATATGCCATTTCTGCAATTTTATATCCGGTCACATTGGCTACCACTCCTAATTCATAGGTCATTTCCGGCAAAGTAGTTGCTGCAAAGCTAAAATCATCATCTTTGAGTCCTACAGTAACAGAAGCTTCGGTTGAACCGGCAGGAATAACAATCTTCGTTGCACTCAGTTCCACTTTATCAGTTGGAATATTCGTACAGATAGGAGTAAAAGTTACTACTGCGTCTTCTGGAGAAGGCTGAATAGCAAAAGTGTAGGTTCTCCTGGTTTCTCCATTCAATTGCAAGGTTCTATCTTGCTGATAAATTGCTTCCAAATTCATATTGGATGAATTACCACTACCCTCTATTGTAAACGAAGGCTGATTGTTTGGAAAATCTTTCAAATTCAGACTTTCATCCTCCTGACATGAAAACATCAGTCCGGAAATCAATAATAATGATATATATTTATTGGATATCAACATAGTATTTCTTTTTTTATTATAAATCATTAGGCCAAACAGAAGGTTCGGTTGCATTCTTTTTATAGAAAAGAGAAGGTTCTTTCAAAGGAGAACCATACAATACTTCAGCTCCCTCCAGACGCTTCCAAATATCATTATAATTATTTGGGAAGGGAGCAAATCCCATAAACCAGCCGTAACCATCGTTCATTAACCTTTGAGCTGTACTAGCATTCAAGTCTCCTCCACGGCGTTCATTATATTCAGAAGATACTCCTGAACACTGTTTTAAGGTCATCTGACCCAAAGCTGGAGCTGTTGAGCCATAATTCGCTACAGCAATATCAGTATACTCTTTAGCGTCAACCCCATCTACTTGATCCAAAGAATGCATTTTACCCCAACAGAAAACCGTAACAAGTTTATCAGGCATAGCCCGCTTTGTTTCGAGACAAAGACGTGCTCCTGCTTCATACGAGGGGAAAGCAAATGAGGGGTTGTTTACATCCACATTTGGGTCAGACCATTCATCATCAAAGTTGACACCATCCAAATCATAAGCATAACAATAGCGAGCTAATTCACGAGCAAAGTCTTTACATCCTTGAGGGGAAAGCTGAGCTACACCAGCCATATCATGATTACCCAATATACCCAAAATTACTTTAATGCCACGCTTACGTAAGGGCTGAATCAGCGTTTCATTGTTGTCCAACAAGTACTGCACATTAGGATTGCACTTAACGTAAGGACGACCGGAAGCTGCGTCATAATTGATATTTGCTGCAAACAATACCACGGCATCCCAAAGGTATTTGCCATTTTCCAATTGGAAAGAAAGCGCATTCAGCGGATTAACATCATTCACTTCAATGAACAAAAAACCTTTTGGTTTGTCTTCCCCTTTGAATACATCCCCTTTCTTACGCATGTCGTTCACGAAATACATGCAGTGACGAGATTCTTCGTTGTTGAATTGGATGTCACTGCCTGCCTCGTTGACAGTCAAAGGTATGGCATAGGTCACATCTTCCTCCAAGGCTTCACCACCAGTCACGGACAAGGAAAGCTCAGCTGTTTTGGAGTCTGGATTGATAGTCATCAATCCTTCATCACCCAAAGTTATCAGTTCTTTAGGAAAAAGCTTGAACGTTGTCTCGTGTTCCTTGTTGTAGGCTTCCAGGTAAGCGGCATCCACTTCGACCTTGACGGAAGAAGACACGGTGGGGGCTTTAGTCAATCCCAAACGCACTGAAGTCTTATAATTTTCGGTAAACAAGTCGATAATATTGGTCACACGATTAGACTTGGCGTCACGCAAATAACCATTCTTGGCATAAATATCTTCATACTGCGACTCATCGGGAAGCTTACCTATCTCCAAAGTATCTTCACAGGAAGCTAAGAATACTGCCACGACTGCCATCATAGAGGCAAACAATGAATATTTTATTTTTCTAACTTTCATAAATCTTATTTTTTAAGTTCGGGTAGTTCAACATTAATCCAAGTGGGAGTAGTGTTTCCTGTAAGATCATTGCCATTACCAGTATGGTCAATAATCTTGGAACCAGTCCCTTCATTAAATTTCCAATAAGCAATAAGCCCTTCTGAGTGTGGGTCCACCATATACGGATTGGATGCAATTTCTTCGGCCGTGCGGGCAACATTCCAAACTCTCACTTCCGAAATCTCCCCCGGTAACCAACGACCAGGTTCCCAAGAGTATCCGATATAACAGCTACTAGACAAGTCGATAGCTCTAGTTGCAGAATTGTCAGAATAAACTTTTTCGCCATTCTTGTAATAACTGCGTTCACCTGTATCAGCATTATAAACTGTAGCAATATGGACGAACTCATCAACAGGTAGGCCATCTACTACGTTTGCGCCCGGGAAGTTTCCGCCGGGAGCCACACATTGGTATTGGTCTCTTGGGCGGTCTCCATCACCAATACGGACAAGAAACTCACCTTCTACACCAAAGATTGTACTCAAAGCATTATCACGACCGTCCGTCCAGTCACTGCTGCGTACCAAGGCTTCTACCGTAATAACTCTAAGTGAATTCACTTTACTATAGTCTTTCCAATATACCGGAAAATAATTTTCATCAATATTGGCTACCACATTTATCAAAGCAGCACCTTTGAATACAAAGTAAACTGTCTTTTTACTTTCCAATACGGGGATATCAGCATTGACAATGGTTACAGGAAGCACAAAGCGTTTTTCACGGTTCAGTTCGTGTGTTCCTTTGAAATTAATCACTACATCGTTACTATTGACAGCTCCTTTTTCAATGGTCACTGTCTTGTTGGGAATTTCATAGTAATTGACCGGCAGAACTTCGGCATGGTCATCATAGTTCATGTTGTACGAAGCTGTTAATGCCGGAGCAGCATCGAACGTGATGGAGATATCTTGATTAGCCGGACTCGCTAGTCGATAGGACAAGCTACGGGTAGCTTCCTTCACATCTGCCTTAATCAGTAAGTCATCGGTAATGGTGGCCGAAGTAATGTATAATTTATTATCATAGTGATGTTCTTCGTCCACATTTTCAGAGTTACACCCCATAACTAAAAACAGGGTTACCAAACTCAGATAGTTATAATATTTCATAAATTCTTTACTTGTTAGGATTCATTATATTAATTACATTTTTAAGGAAAGAATAGTTGGTCGAATAATAGTCACTTTCCACGTTCATGATTAATAAGCCACGACGCGTGTAAGTAGTGACCGGCTTCCACAACCAACTAGCAGCACCAACAGCTGCCGACACTTTGTTACCACTTTCCACTGTCCCCCAATAACCGATAGTCTTGTTCTTGTCATCAGCCTTTGGCATCTGCACACAAACTATCATATTGTCCAACGGCACAGGATTGGCACCTTCATACTGATGCATGACTTCTTTTCCAGCTTCTTCGGCCAACTGAATCTTAACATCCAAATCTCCTTCACCGGTAGACAGTTCCGTTCGCACAATTATATGGCTGCAGTTCATCAGGAAGCCCATGTTATCCGGAGCAATGTATTGCGCATTGCCATAAAAAACAAGAAATTTGTCTGTATGCCTTGATTTCCAAGTGCTGATAATATCAAAGAAACCCTTTTGGCGAGCGATATATGTACGCAAAGGCTCATCCTTCAAGCTCACCAATGAACGGCCAACGTAATCAACAATAACACCATCATAATTATACTTGTCTACCAATGACAACATCTCTTCAGTTCTCTTAGTAAAGTATTCTTGTCTTTCAGTCTCAGTCAACTCAGGATTTGCCTCTAGCATCAAATCCCACTCTGCTTCAAACTGGGCATAAGAAAATGTATATCCAATTTTAGTACCTTTTCTACGCACTTCATTCATCTCCTCAAGCAATCCTGCTCCTATTTCGGACGGATTGTTCAAAGAAATATAATCCACGCTGTCGGGCAGGGCTGTCAGGCGTTCACCCTGTTTTACAGGATTGGCCACATTACTGAATGAAACAAACAACACATGGTGATCGCTGGCTTTAAAAGCATTCAAGTCTTTCAAGTAGTCCTCATATAATTGTGGATTCTGTTCCTCCAATGAAGGAGTATGAATATCTAGGCTTTCTACTTCAGTCCAATCTTCACATGAAGAAAGAAAAAAAGAAACCCGCCATTCCCAAAGCCAAGCACAACCCACTATTCAATATATTATTTTTCATAAATTTTGCTATATTAAAATACATCATTAATTATTCTTAGCCCACCACAAATCTTTAGCCATGTTATCCTGACCTCCCAAATAAGTGTTCACGGCAAATTGAATATTCTCTATATTATCATTATATTCAGAAGCTGGATAGGGGATGCGACGCGCACCTCTTTCTGAGTCAACCACTCCACCGCTCTTGTTGCCGTCATCCGTAGCGGGCAAGAGGTTCGGGTAACCGGTACGACGGTAATCGGCCCAAGCTTCGTTACCTAGCTGCCAATTGGCAATCCATTTCTGAATAATGATACGTTCCTGCTTCTCTTCAGGAGTAGCATTTTCATTCCATTTTACAGTTAGCTTGGTTAACTCATCAGCGTATGAATTAAGTCCTTTGTTCGGGTCAGTATAAGAGATGCTGTTTTTAGTATCTTTGTTCATATATTGGTCTGCACCATCTACTCCCCATTGTTCGAAAGACAAACGGATGCCCTGCTCGTAAAAATCTTTGGCTTCGCCACCTGTATTGAATCCATAAATGGCTTTAGCTTCTGCACGGAGAAATGCGACTTCGGCAGCATTCATCCAGTAGAGAGGATCTGTAGGCTTCAGATTCACGCCGGAATATTTATGTCCTACTGTATTCAAGTCAGGAATCGAAATGCCTCTGCGCATACCTACATATTCATAACCATCCCATTCAGATTTCACAAAATATTTCTCACGACGGGGATCATTGTAACCATTCATGTAGCAAATAATATCAGCTGCAGCATGAGTATCACCACCTGTAAGACATTCTTTTTTGTCATCATTGTGAGAAAGAACATGGTTGTACTGGGTAGCCGTGTAAATTGGATTAGTTACTGAGCCGGCAAAATACCTCCATGCGGCATTATCAGCGTTCTGTTCAATAACACCTCCGTATTGAGGATCCAATGCTTCTTCCACCATCTTTCGTGCAGTAGTAGGGTCAGCATTCACAATGCGCATGGCCAAACGTAATTTCAAAGAGTTGGCAAAACGAATCCATTTCTTTACATCTCCACTGTAAATATAGTCAGCAGATGCTGTCAGACGGTCATTCGACTGTTCGTTCATGATTTTGATAGAAGCATTCAGCTCTTCAAAAAATTTGGCATACACCTGTTGTTCAGAATCATACGGTGACTTAATAGAACCGTCAACACCAATTTGGGAATACGGAATCGGTCCGTAAGCATCGGTTACCCGATGCATAGCCGCCACCTTGATTACTTGAGCAATGGCCAGTGGAAGCGGATTATTGGTATTCTGAGATACAATTTCCACCACATTAAGGTTGGAGAATAATACAGGTAATACACGGTCGCTCTTCAAAAAGACACGTGTCCAGTCATCTGTCGGGTTATAGTTGGAAATAGTAGCTTTCCAGGTGGATTGTGAATCTGCAAAATAACCTCCCAAAGGACCGCCCAACAAACAGTCTGTAAACTGGGCCGTATTGACGTCTGGAGAAACTACACAACCGGCCAAGTTGTTCATGGCTGACCCCAATGCATAGTCATCTTCCGACAAATCGCCCGGCTGATAGGGATTTGAGTTGATCTCCTCAAACTTGCCTGTACATGATGAAGCTGTTACGGCAATCAGAGAACTTATGATAATTGTACTTAATATATGTTTCATACCTATTAAAATTTAAAATTCAAGCTAAAACCGACATTGCGTAAAGAAGGAATCATAAAGTTGTCCACACCCTGATAAAAGTTGCTGGTGGAAGCCACAGCTTCGGGATCAAACGGTGCCTTATTATAAATCATCCACAAATTACGTCCAACCAATGAAACTTTGATGTCGCATACATTGCCCAACCATTTGCGAGGAATGCTGTATCCAATAGATGCCTCTTGTAAACGGACATTAGTCGCGGAATAAGTGTAATATTGCGGAACCGCCTTGCTACCTACCGTGCTAAACCAAGCCTCCGGATCTACGCGATCGTTGCCATTGACTGTTACATACCCCAAGTCACGAGCATCAGCACTGAACTCAGATACACCGAAGTTATCAAGTACTGCTTGCGTGCGTGAGAATACAACACCGCCAAAACGGGCAGAAACCATAAATCCTACATGAATATTTTTCCAACTGAAGTCGTTGCGCCACGCCAGGTTGCCTTTGGGAAGTACACTGCCCAATTTTATATATTGATTGGGATCTTGAATGGACTGGGTATAGATTTTGTTATTTTCATCAATATAAATGGTTCCGTTAGCATCACGTTGCAAATCCATGCGTGAATATACATCCCCCATGCTGCCGCCTTCACGCAAGATGAAACGCATATCACCATATCCTCCCATATCCAAAGACGGGATGGAAAAAAGTTCTCCGGTTACAGGATTGATTGCATTATCGGCCAAGGTTTCAATCTTATTCTTGTTCATAGAATAAGTAAGACCACTGCTCCATGTGAAGTCACTCCAAGTGTTTTTAAAGTTTAAAGCCAATTCAACACCCTGATTACGTACAGCACCGGTTTGGATATACATCTTAGAATATTTGCTTACCGGAAGATTCGGGTTGAATGTTTGGTTTTCAGTCTTGGCATTGTAGTAGGTGGCATCCAGTTCAAAGTATTTCAAGAATCGTAGATTCATACCTATTTCAAATGAGTTGGTACGTTCCGGCTTCAGTGAATAGACCGGATATTGTGTCAATACGCTCCATTGTCCGGAAGATGAGTTCCATTCAAAACGAGGATTAGACAGATAACGCTGGAAAGCAGACCCTACAGACGCAAACGAACCGCGTACTTTCCAGAAGGAAAGATAATCCTTATTCAGATTAGGAAACAGTTCCGACAACACGGCAGATACACCCACTGAAGGATAGAAAAAACACTTGGAAGTGGAATTAGGACCAGCCAACTGGGAAGCCCAGTCATTACGGCCTGTCAAAGTGAGATAATAAGTGCTTTTATATCCCAATTCAGCAGAAGCATACACTGACTGCGTTTGTTCTCTCCAGCCTTCCTGCATCCGTTTAGCTTTGTTGCTCAAGTTCTGGATAGCAAAATAGTTGGTTAATCCCACTTGTTCGTCTGGATATGCATCTGTACCATCAGCTATACCACCACGTACACTCATAGCATCGGAACGGATATCATTGAAAGAACCACCGATGTTGGCACTTAACGTAAGTTCCTCACCGAAAGTCTTGTTGATGCTTACGAGAAAGTCGGCATAGAGTTGTTTGTCCTGCATCTTTGTAATACCATACAAACCGCGACTTGAATTTTCTGTCAGCTGGGTATTTGTGGACGCATAGAATTTTTCCGTGAAATCATTGTTTGAGTTATCCAGACGAACACGACCGGAAACAGTCAACCAGTCTAATAGTTTATAGCTTAAGTTTGCACTCAGCATATAACGGTCTTTTTTGTTTTCGCGGAGGTTACGGTAGTTGATCCAGTAGGGGTTCTGCATCGTCATACCGGCATCACCCACTGTCCAATTTTGAACATAGATTTTACGAGCCGGATCGTATACTTCATAGAGTTCCGCGTCCGCCCATTCGTTTCCGCGCGGATACAGGTAAGCACCTACCAACGGATTGTTGTATTCACCCTGGTTCACTACGTTACGGTCATTTTGCAGGATATAATTGGCCGCAATATCCAGCGTCATCTTATCATTTAGAAAAGAAGTTGTATTACGTACATTGAAGTTGTAACGTGCATATTTATTATTGGGAATGTATCCCTTGGAGTTGATGGCAGCGGCTGAAGCGTAGGTCTGGTTCTTTTCCGTACCTGTAGAGAGTGAAACGCTTTCCGTATTGACAATGCCTGTTTGAAAGTAATCATCTTTAGGGTTATAACCGTAATAGTTAGACACACTCAATTTGTCTCCCCAGCTCTGAGAAGAACCGTCCACCCATTTGCCGCCTGTACCGGTACCATAGCGTGTCTGGAAACGGGGAAGTATAAAAGGTTGGTTAAATTCCATGCTTGTATTGACTGAAATGCTCACCTTTCCTTCCTTACCTTTTTTAGTGGTAATGATCACAGCTCCGTTGGCCGCTTCCGAACCATACAATGCAGCAGCGGCGGCACCTGTCAATACAGACATCGATTCGATATCTTCTGGGTTAATGTCTGCAATCGGGTCAGTAGTACCACGGGAATCAAATTCAGATTCCGATTCACGTGCATTGCGTCCGGAGAACATAGGAACACCATCAATAACATAGAGTGCATTGGAAGACTGCATAATAGATTTCGTACCGCGCATCACCACTTTTGAAATACCGCCTACTCCAGATGAAGATGCATTGATATTTACACCCGCCACTTTACCAGCCAATGCATTCACAAAGTTGGCATCCTTGTTTTGGGTAATGTCATCGTTCTTGATTTCCTGCACATTGTAACTCAGTGCCTTTGTTGCACGTTTGATTCCTAAAGCAGTAACAACCACTTCTTCTATTTGCTGTGCATCACTCGACAACTTCACATTTAAAGGGGTATTGTCCACAACGGCAATTTCTTGAGTAGTATACCCGATATAGGAAATCTGGAGTACCGGATTAGCTTCAGTCGTTACCAGCGTAAAGTTACCGTCCATATCTGTAATGGCACCAACATTTGTACCTTTCACCAATACGTTAACACCGATCAACGGTCCCATATCATCTGATACCCGACCTGTAATTTTACGCTCTTTTCCTTGTTGGTTTCCATTTTTAGGTGTCTGCTTATTTTCCGACAAATACACTACTCCTCCTTTAATTTTGAAGGAAACATTTTTTCCATTTAGCACAGTGTTTAATACCTGTTCTATGGAAGCATTGGATAATTGTACATTTTCTACGGCCAAGGATGCTAGCTTGTCATCGTAGAAAAAATTGTAACTGGACTGAGATTTGATTTGTTCAATAACCTTTCCCAAAGTTGTTCGGGAAGTGTTCAAATTCAGTTGGGCTAGCAAGCACTGAACAGAAAATGTCATGAACAACATCAATGAAGCCCGCAATAACCATGGGGCATGGAAAACATGACTGTGTTTCATAAACAAAATTTAAAATTAAACATAAATAGACTTCATCCCATAATTCATATTTTTACAGAACGATATTATTAATACAATTCATACAAAAAATATACTTACTCAAAAGAATACTTTTTTTTCATAAAAATGAAATTAAAAAAACTGTAAATAAAAACATTACCACAGTTTTTATTTACAGTTTTTTGAGGTTATCCTTTTCTAAATCTAACTAAATCTAAAACTTTGCGGACAGATAAACTCTATTGTCTTCTATTCTATACTTGATTGGTACGGCATTGCTTACTGAATTTAATACATCTTCTACTTTTTCCGATTTCATTAATGTGCCGGAATAGGTGCTTTTTGTATTCAAATCAGAAGAAAGCACAATGCTCACATCGTAATATTTTTCTAATGTTCGGGCAATGGTGAAAATGTCCGCACTTTCAAACGCAAAGGAATTATTGTGCCAATGTTCGATACCTGTATCAATCTGGCGGACCATCAATCGGTGGCTGACTCCATCCAATTCGGCTTCTTGCCGAGGTGTCAATACAATCATACCTTCATTATGGTTTCCTTTCACTTCAATTTCGCCTTGTACTAAAGTGGCTATTGCTGAACGGTTGGCCTGATCGGTCTTCAAGTTAAAAATTGTGCCCAACACTCTGACCTGCATTGACTCACTATGTACGACAAACGGTTTAGAAGAATTCTTTTTTACTTCAAAATATCCTTCACCTTCCAAATGAACTTCCCTGTTATTCTCATCAAATTCTTTGGGATACCGGAAAATAGAATTCTTATTTAGCCATACCTTAGTTCCGTCCGGCAATGTTAGTTGCTCTACCTCATTACGTGTATTTACAGTCAACAAAGATTCTTTCTCTGTATTATATTTCAGAAAAGTAAGGTAAATTGTTCCACTCAACAGAATGATCCCGACAAATGTTGCTGCATACCGCATCCAACTGCTCAAAATCCAACTCTCGGATTTGCGTTTCCGCCCATTCTTCAAACGTTTGAACAGCATCTGTTCCGCCCTATCTACATCCGTAGCTCTTGTGCTGAACCCCGTTTTGCCTAACTGGTATAATTCTTCTATTGTGAATAATTCGAATGCATGCTCGTTTGACTCGTCCATCCATCTTTTTATTTCACAAAGCTCATTTTCAGTGCATTCATCCATCAGAAATTTTGCCAAAAGCTTTTCGTTTATCATATGTCTATCCTTGTTTATCTATAAAACAATTCTTTCGAAAAAATCATTTATTTTATAAGGTGAAAATATAGCTAATAAAACATAAAGATTGTCTAACTTGTTACGCAAGATTTTCAAAGCTTTATACACATGTGCTTCCACTGTTCGTTGGGAACACCCCATCATTTCAGCTATAGTCTTATTTTTCATTTCTTGCAAATAGCTTAACTTGAATATCAATTTACATTTATCCGGCAGTTCATTGATAGCTGCTACTATTTCATTTCTTAGTTCCTTATTTTCAATCTTTTTCATTACCTCATTATTATCAGGCTGATAAAAAGCGACTCTCTTCAGATGCAACTCTTGCTGCATGGTTTTATAGTTCTCTCTGACCTCCCTATGCTTTAATACATTTAAAGCGCGCGTATAGAAGGTGTGTCGTAATGCACGATGCACCTCTTTTTTGTTCATCACTATACAAATCTGTTCATTTTCTTTAAGCTGCGATCTTTTGAAGATTTCTTTGATTTATGTGTTCCCAGCATCTAAAAACAGCAGTTGTAAGTTCATAAAACAGTCTAATCAGCCAGTTCATACCTTCTTTTGTCAGTTTTGCACACATCTTTTTTATATTGA
>ENA-OPDU01000315-OPDU01000315.1-human-gut-metagenome-genome-assembly--contig:-NODE-315-length-11888-cov-1.415871_pt1 | contig 11888 bp, 10 predicted proteins | sample MGYA00241294_ERZ501522 | MGnify/ENA primary metagenome ERZ501522 (study PRJEB25962, sample SAMEA2042430) | human gut metagenome | biome: human gut; feature: human-associated habitat; material: faeces...
GTCAGTACAAATATGCAAACAGCAATTAGTATATTCCGTCCCGGTCTCCCTAATAATTCTTTGCATGCCTGCCACCATTTATTCCTCATCGTCATCTCCCATTTCATAGCAAATATCACATTTTTTCTTTACATAATCCGAGTGGGTTACTACTATAACACATCTGTCCTGTTCATGAGCTATCTGCTGTAACAATTCGACAATTTTTCTTCGATTTTCTTTATCCAGATTTCCTGTAGGCTCATCTGCCAGAATATATTTTGCATCTGTTATCAACGCCCTCGCTATTGCAACTCTTTGCTGCTGTCCACCTGACAATTCCGTAACCTTTCGGGTTATCTGACTATCATCAAGTCCAACCATTACAAGGCTGTCTCTACACATTTTTATCAATTCTTTTTTGGGTACATCAGGTAAGCTTATCTGGGCTGCAACCATTACATTTTCAAGGGAAGTCATATAATCAAATAACTGATAATCCTGAAAAACCAATGATATACTGTTTTGGCGCAGTTTTCTTCCACCAATATTTTGTATATTTTCTCCATCCAGCAAAATTTCCCCCTCATCCGGTTTTTCTAAACCGGCAAGTAACGATAAGCACGTTGTCTTTCCTGAACCTGACGGACCAAATATTCCATACATTTCTCCTATTTCAAATCTGTATGTAACTTTATCCAACACATGCACAATTTCCTTCTTAGATTTATATGCATACGATACATTAATCATTTCCAACATATTTACCACTATCCCTTCGAATTTAACAGTTTCTTTGCATTTTCTTCAACAGTTGTTACAACAGGCAGTACCATAAATGCAATCCAATTAACCAACGAAATTATTAATAGAATTATAATGTTTTTCAGAGTAAAAAAAGCACTCATTTCTATACGTACCTCAAAGCCTTGAAATATTCCTGGTATATCATATCCACCTATAGCTCTGTCTGTACTATTAATTATGACATTCTTACCTATACCACTTATAATGCTACATATTAAATCGCCAAGCACACAGTATAATAGCGCACCCAAAAGTAATCCACTAATTGCATATATCATTCCTATAAATGCAAATCTACCTATACACCATTTTCTTGACCTTCCGAGTACCATAAAAAGTCCTGTATCTTTTTGGTATTGGATAGTATAAAACGAGAAAACGATTAACAAAATAATTTCACCCATTATAATTATCATCCAGCAAATTATTTTTGATGTTTTTCCCATCAATCCTACGACTTTACATTCTGAATCGAGATAATTAGAAGTATTATCATATATCTCCACATTATCTCCATACATTTTCTTTAATTGTTTTTTTACTGCATCTATATGCTCTATCTTATCAATATACACTTCGCTTCCCGTTGACGCTGTGTACTCTAACCCTAGTAACTCTACAATATAATCATAATCTACATATATAGAATTATATGGACTATGTATGTATACCGAGGTTCCCTCTTCATTTGAATCATATATTTCGAAATCACTGTCCACTTTATAAATTCCGCATATTTGTAAAGACGTTGCCTCCGATTGGTCTCCTATAGTATATTTAACTTCATCCCCTACCTTAAGGTTATTTTTTTTCGCATATCGCTGTTCTACAATAATTCCTTTATTTTCATATGTTGGAAATTCCCCTTCAATAAGAGATACATTTTTTTCCCATGAAAACAGGCTATATTGCTGCACATCCATATTTGCAACAATCACCATTTTGTCAGCCCGATTGCGCACATCTTTATTCTCCGGATCTATTCCTTTATGTTCCTTTACATTCTCTGTATCCACCGGATCTGCAATCAGCTCTCTCCACGCCCCCAGTCCTGTTACATATTTCACTTTTCTGATTTCATCATAATCACTCTTGGTAAATCCTCCATTATCATCCTCAATTACTAATGCAGCCCCATTATATAAATATGCATCTCTCTCAGATTTTTCTGAGGCATTGTTTAATAGCAGACCAATAATTTCACCCAGGATTATTGTCGCGATGATTAGTATAATAATCAAAGATTTTATTTTATTTCTTTTTATATATATAAGAGCTGTTTCTATCATATCCCATCTCCTCAATACTACCAATCGAAGGAAATGATATGTAATAAAATATCATTTCCTTCGTCTTTTATTTTCCTCTATTATTGCATTTTGGCATATCCAGAATTAATCCTTAATTGTACAGTATCATTATAGTTTTCAACATACGGCTGATAACTTGCAGTAGCTCCACTTAGAGCTTTTTTCTTTGTAACGGAAGTTCCACTAAGCACTCCTGAATAATATGAATAATTTGTTTTTGTCGAATATTTCATAAAACCAATTCCAATATTATTTCCTCTTGTTGATACTGTAACAGAAATGGTTTGATTCTGTCCATTTGTTAATGTATATCCTGTTTGACCTTTCGGAAACCATCTTCGTGCACATCCAGCATCTACAGTCCTTGATCCAAAATTAATATCTGTTGCTGCATTTACAACTCTTGATGTAGAAATAACTCCGCCACTAATTACTACAGCCATTGCTAGTACTAAAATAAATCTGAATTTTTTCATAGGCTTCTCCTTTGCTCTTAAAACTATGAATATTAGTTACTAAAGTCATAGACGTCTATAGTTTTACAATACTATATACACATAAAGAATTATCTTAAAAATTATTTAAAAATTATAAATAATTCTAAAGAAATCTAAAGAAGCATATGCTCTCAATTATTTTACTATTGCCGTTTCAGATATCCTTTTAAGTTTTTGAATTTCAATATCGGCATCAGAGAAAAGATATTTACCATCCACATATACAAGATTCGCAATAGCATCATTATCCTGATATAAAGTAATGTAACCATCATCGTTCCAACTCCATGTTCCGGTTTCCACCTTATCAGTATTCTCTATGTTAATCTCATACTCACCTTGTATTTCATCGTCATCATGTATGATAGCTAATTTTTTTGTGCTGTCCACATTTTGATACTCTGAAAAATCAAAAGTTCCATAATAAAGTCCCACCGTTACATTATTTTTTTGCTGCATTATGCTATATGTAATCAGCACACTTATTACACAAACGCAAACAGCAACTACTACATAGGTAATAACTTGTTTTCTCTGTTTTTCCATTATCTACTTCCTCCCTATTGTTTAATCAATGTTGGCTTTATCCTTACTGTTTCATAACTCTTACTATATACTGATGCTTTCCCCAATGGTATTCCTAATGAAACAGAACCTATCTCATATGCAACTCCTACAGATAATGAATATGTAGATCCACCTGACTCACTGTAGTATAACATATCTCCATTTTTTAGATAAGTACCTTTTGTTTGTTGTCATAAAACATAATGATTTCCAGTCCATTGTGTTGACTTAACTATTGTGATAAATCTATATTGCTTAAATACCTATATATCTGATCATATGTCACCAGCGATACATTTCCCATTTTTCCGGCTTCCTCAATACACCCTTGGGTAAATCCTTTTTTTGCGAATAAAAATAAATGGACATTCTCATATCTAAACAATCTGCTTCTCTTTTTCAGCTTTTCGAGCACTTTTACATCCACATTTTCATTTATCCACTTACATTCTCCAAACAATGCAGTGCTTTTATCCTGATCACCCATTATATCAATTTCTGTCTGTATTCTCTCTTGCGGATCCGTTCCCCACCATCGTCCAAGATTGCTAAATTCCACAGGTGATTCCCCATCAAGCAGCAATTTCCACATATACTGCATACATATTTCTTCAAATATCCTGCCCATATAATCTGACAGATTTGGAGCAATTCTTTTATACGCAAGTTCTGTTGCACCTCTGCTAATGATAGAATTATTATCAGGTATAAACCGATACCAGAATCTAAACATATTATCAGCTATTGCATATGTTGATTTTCTGGACTCCTTTTCGCCATATGGAGTTTCTTTCCGTATTAAGCCAAGATTAATCAGATTTTTCATATACTGTGAGCATACACTTGTCGTTTCGCCTATCTTGGTTGCGATTTCCGACATACGGGAGCTGCCTGTTGCTACTGCTGTTATTATTGCATTATATACAGCAGGTTCACGGACTTCCTGTTTTAACAGATTTTCAGGTTCCTCGAAGATTGCTGATGCGGGGTTGAGGAACACATTTTTTATATTGTCCTCTACACTCATGCTGTCATTCATCTGTAAAAGATATTGTGGAGTACCACCAACAATACCATATATCAGAGCCATATCTTCTGCTGAAAATCCGTTGAAATATTTGCAGCTATCCTTAAAATCAAACGGAAGTATTTTCATCTGGGCAGTTCTTCTGCCATACAAAGGCGCCTTATACGCCAGCACATTATCTTCCATGTAAGACATAGATGAGCCACATAATATAAGCATCATTTTAGAATTATCTTTATTTTTATCAATAAGCATCTGCAAGGTTGAAGCCATGCTTTTCGAAGCTTTTGCCACATATGGATACTCATCTATGACAAGCACCAGTCTTTCATTTTCACATAATTTAAATACATATTCTATTGCAGCCTGAAATGACACAAATGAAGTCCCCGGCATTATTCCTGAAGCATATTCCATGATTGCCTGACTAAAGTTCTCCAGATTCTGCTTTTCGTTGCTCTCTACTCCCATAAAATATATTGCTTTTTTATCCTGTATAAAATGGCTTATGAGAGCTGTCTTCCCCACTCTTCGTCTGCCGTAGATTACTGCGAATTCAAATTTATCCGAATTATATAATCCGTTTAAAGTTGCAAGCTCTTTTTCTCTTCCTATAAACATAGCCCTTCTCCCTCCATCTCTATACACAATATTTTATTACTTATATATGGTTTAGTCAATCGTAATTTAGTTAATCATAAATAACTAAATCGTAAATAACTAAATATTCATCTTTCATTTCGCGTACACAAAAAAGACGGCCGTCCCAGTCCCCACCGGTTCAGCCGTCTTTATAATAAATTTCAATGTTATACTTTTATATTTTACTCTTATTTATACTTTTTTACTAACTTTTATACTTGTTTGGATTTAGCATCTACTGCTGCGCAAGCACTGCCTGTACCTCTGCCTCTGTAGCGCATGCCATTACCTTGTCTGCCAATGCCTTGCATTCTGCCATGCTGCTGTCTGCGATGGTCTTTCTGGTCTTAAGCACACTTGTGGCACTCACTGAGAACTCATCAAGTCCGAATGCGAGTAACAGCGGAATGAGCTTTGGATCTGCTGCTGCCTCTCCACACATGCCTACCATGATTCCCTCTTTCTTACCGCACTCGATGATACGCTTGATTGCGCGAAGCACTGCCGGATTAAAAGCTGAATAAAGGTATGCTACCTTTGAGTTTCCACGGTCTACTGCCATTGTGTAGCCTGTCAGGTCGTTTGTTCCGATACTGAAGAAGGCTGCCTCTTTTGCAAGCACATCTGCCATCATGCAGGCTGCCGGTGTCTCCATCATGATACCGATTTCGAGGTTCTTGTTGTATGCAATACCCTCTGCATCAAGCTCTTTCATGATGTCCGCTACCATTGCCTTTACACTGCGAAGCTCATCTACGCCTGTCACAAGCGGAACCATTATCTTTATCCTGCCGAATGCACTGGCTCTAACAAGTGCACGAAGCTGTGTATTGTAGATGTCTGTTCTCTGGAGACAGAATCTGATAGCTCTGTAGCCCAGGAATGGGTTGTCCTCTTTCTCAAGGCCCAGATATGGGATTTCCTTGTCGCCTCCGATATCAAGTGTACGGATGATGACAGGCTTGCCCTTCATTGTCTCTGCTACTGATTTGTATGCCTCAAACTGCTCTTCCTCTGTAGGAATTGTGTCTCTGTCCATGAAAAGGAACTCTGTACGGAAAAGTCCTATTCCCTCTCCGTCACACTCTACAGCTTTCTTTGCGTCCTCAGGCTTTCCGATATTGCATACAAGCTCTACCTTTGTGCCGTCTGCTGATACTGTCGGCACACCCGCAAATTTCTTTAAGAGCTCTTTCTCTTTTTTGTATTCCTCAAGCAGCCCAGCGAATTTCTGCTCTGTCTCAGCGTCAGGGTTTACGATTGCCTCTCCGCTTGTTCCGTTGAGTACCACTCTGTCACCATTTTTGACAGCTGTGCAGATTCCATCAATACTGAGAACTGCCGGGATTTCCATAGCTCTTGCAAGTATTGCTGAGTGGGAGGTTCTGCCGCCCACCTCTGTGAGTATTCCTGCGATATTCTCTGCCACGATACCTGCTGTCATGGATGGTGTCAGGTCATGTGCCACGAGCACTGTGCCTGCCGGAGCTGCTGAGATATCATAGTCCTCGATTCCAAGCAGAATCTTAAGGATTCTGGCTTTGATATCCCTGAAATCTGTTGCTCTCTGCTGCAAAAGCTCATCAGGTATCTGTGCAAATATCTCTGCTGTCTGCTCAAGCACCTGGTCGAGTGCCTTCTCTGCCGTGATTTTCTCACTTACTATGAGCGCTGTAATCTGCTCCTCTATGGTCGGATCCTGAAGCATCTGGATATGTCCGCGAAGGATATCCGCATCCTTTGCTCCGACTGTCTTTTCCATTCTGTCTGCCATGGCGTTTGTATCATTTACAAATTTCTCAATGGCTCCCTGGAGACGTGCGATTTCAGCGTCTGTATCTGTAATTTTCTTATTCTCAATCACTATCTCATGCTCTTCGATAATGACCACATTTCCGATTCCGATTCCTTCTGAGCCGGCGATTCCTTTGTACATATCACACCTCCGATTGACTTTGCCGGTTGATTAATCTCCGAAGTTGTCTGCCTCGAGCTCTTCCATCTTTGCAAGTGCTGCTTCCTCGTCAGCTCCCTCACACTCGAATGTAATCTCTGCATCCTTCTTGATGCATGCTGCGATGATGTTTACAAGGCTCTTTGCGTTGATTCTCTTGTCGCCGAATACGATTGTTACGTCTGAATCAAACTTGCCTGCCTCTCTTGCGATAACTCCTGCAGGTCTCATGTGAAGTCCCTCTGCTGCTTTTACTACCATTGTCTTGCTTACCATAGTTTTGTCCTCCTGAATTTAAAATTATTGGTTTGTTTGTTTATTTCGCTCACACATATGATTAACTGTATCGCCCTCTGCTATTCATCAGCCTGTCATATGTCCGTTGCTTTCTATGGTTTTATTGTACTGTGCGGTATGAGTTTTTTCAATATTCCCCAAAATGCAAAATTGCACCATCTCTGGTGCAATTTTGTATTAATGTGATATTCAGTTCCACCCCAGCTCTTTCCGGATAGCTGCACAAAGCTCATGAGGTGAAGCAGCCTCCCTGAGCCTGTCCGTCGCTCCATTTTCATTCAGAAGCTTTGTGAAGTCATGGAAAAATGCCTTTGTCGTGTTGACACTGTCAAAGTTTATCGCGAGCAGAAATATCATGTCTGCCATTCTCTCGCCCCACTCTATCGGCTTGTCGAGACGTATCTGGCAGCGGTTTACATGCTCAGGCTTTCCGTGCGGTATGGCTATATTGCAGCCCACAGCGGTTGCCTCCACCTTCTCACGCTCCAGTACATCCCTCGCAAACTCGCTCTGCACTATTCCTTTGTTTATGAGAAGCTGGCACGCGCGCTTTAATACATCCTTGCGGTTTTTCGCCTTTTTCTCAAATATGATAAATTCCTCCGACAGCATCTGTGAAAACTCGCTGACCTCCGCGCTCTGTCCGGTCATGAGCTCAAAGCACTTGTTTCTGATATTTTTCTCATCCTGCGCACTGATTAGTGGAGAAACATACAGAAATCTCATATCCTTGTGGATATCTGCCTGTGTGTCTATGGTCGAGAGTATGAGGTCGCAGTCATACTCGTCAATATGCTCTATGCGGTCTGACGACAAAATGCTTACTATCCTTACATCCGGCACCCTGTTTTCTATTTTACCCGCTATTATACTGCCGGTCGCATAGCCTGCTGCACCGATTAACACTGCGCGCACTGTCATAGGATTTCTGTGCAGGGCTCCGCCCACCTGCAAGGCAATAAAAGCTATCTCATCCTCGCTCGGCATGGCGCCTGTGTACTTTTCGTAGTATCTCGATACTGTAAAGCATACCGTAAAGAGACTGGCATACGATTGTGTGATATCCGAAAGAAACGGATTGTCTATCTCTATGCCGAAATGAGTCCTCGCAATGGAGCCCGGTAAAAAGCTACGCATGCTCTCACGTAGAAGCTCATTTTCAATCAGATTGGCTGCGAGAAGATTTGACAGATACACTATCATCTCATCCTCTATGCTAAGTGCCTCCTCACAGGACATGACAACACGGTTTTGTCCCTCGGCACAGGAAAAAAGCATTGCCAGATACATGATTTCAGGCTGTGAGAGGCTGATGCCGTGATGTCTGTCCAGAAAGCCTGCTGCCTCCTTTGCCATGTTCTCATGCTCTGTCATTACGAATCCATTTTTCTGTACCTGCTGCTCTGTTTCGGTGCCCGCATCCCCATCACTTGTATCATCACACATTCGGTTCGGCAAATCTAACTCATCCGGTTTCAGCTCCTTCTCCACATCCACCCTGAAAAGTGCAATGGCTATATACTCTGCCAGCATCTGAAATGTGTAATCCGTAAAGATGATATCAAAGCGTCTCTCCACATGATGTATCATGTCAACTGCCATCGACAGATTTACGCTTCTGAAATTATTGGCTATCACCTCGGCCGCGCGTCTTGAAAGCCTGTGGTCATCGGTCTTGATAACCTGCTTATCACTGATTGGATACCTGCAGAAATGCCTCATGGCTTTTCTGATATCAAGCTCACTGCCTGTCGCATATATTCCGTAACCCGCCGTTCTGTGCACCTTAATGCCAAAGAGCAGAAGCTCTGCGTCAAGCTCATTTATATCATCCATGATGACATTTTTGCTGACGTTTAACTCCTCCGAAAAAAGCGCATACGTGTATGTATCCCAGCCACTTAGCAGAATATACGATATGTAGTTCTGTCTCTTCTTCTGCGATACTGCTGCCGATTTCCGCCCTGCCACATCCAGAATCTTTCCTATCTGCGCATCGCTAAAGCACGGCTTCATGCCTTTGCCCGGCTTTCTGTCGAGCGTCATAGAGTTTTGCTCACAAAAATCAGCCACCTCCTTCAGATATGTCTTCACACTTCGCTCCGACATACCTGTGGACGCAGCAAGAGCCTTTGATGTGACAAGCTCATTGTTGTGCTCTGCCAGCTTTTCAATTATCAATAATCCCTTTTCTGAAAGCATAAATCAAAGTTCTCCTGATTATACGTAATTTAACAATTCGACCGGTTCATCTATCAGATTTGTTGCACCATGCTCCTTCAAAAACTCTACGTCCCTGAAGCCCCATGTGACAGATACGCACTCCAGACCTGAGTTTTTCGCTGTGGCGATATCCACATCGGAGTCCCCCACATAGATTGCTTCATCTGCACTCACCTGAAGCTCTTTAAGTGCCTTCTGCACCATATCAGGTGCCGGCTTTTTGCGTATACCCTCTTCCTCCATCTCGCCGACTGCCGATGTCATATACTCCTTGAAATAAAGCTGATTGAGCTCCTTTACCGCCGGGTCAAGCTTGTTTGAAACAATGGCAAGCTTTATGCCGTTTAATTTAAGCTCCTTTAAAAGCTCCATGATTCCATCATAAGGTGCTGTATTGTCATTGCAATGAGCCTCATAATATTCCTTGAAATCCGAAAATGTCTTTTCAAACTTTGGATTGTCTGCCCCCTGTGGCACTGCGCGCTCCATCAGAAGCTTTACACCGTTTCCCACAAATCTGCGCACCTCGTCGAGTGTACGCTCCGGCATGCCATTTTGTTTCAATGCATAGTTTGTTGCATTTTTTAAATCCTCAAGTGTATAGAGAAGTGTTCCATCAAGGTCGAAAACGACCGCTTTTTTACGTTTTTCCTCCTCACCCTTTGCTATATGTGTCTTTTCAAATTCTGTCTTGCTTATCATATATGCCTCATTCCTGTCATCATTTGGCAGAACCATAATATCTCCCGGTCTGCCTGATATATAACTGCTGTCATCCTTATTCTTAAATAGCTTTACCTTGTGCTTTAGCACAAATGCTCTTGAAAAATCCTCCTCAACAGGTATGCACACTCTGGCATGTGCCATTCCATCCACTATAGTCTCCGTATCCTTATTCTTGAACCTCGGGACATAATCTGTCTGTTTCACAGTAAACCGCCAGTCCTTGTATATCCTGAAGCTTTTGTTCAGCCTGTCCAGATTTAAAATCCGTACACTGCCGTCTTCTCCTATTATGACTACCGTATCTTCACTAACCGGTGTGGAGATATCCCCCTTAGCTGTCCGCACTCCCATGCAGCAGCCCACAGGCAGTATATCCTTTGCAATGATACATCCCATCGGTATCGGGCGTTTTTTATAATCCACTTTTTTGAAGCCACTCGTATCAAAATCTTCTCCGTAAATTATCTTTGTATCGTTTAAATAATCAAAAATCCTCTCTTCCAATAATGATTTGATTGCAGAATCCGAAGGACGTTTGTGTGTACCATCGCTGCTGTACTGAAATCTTGGTGTCACGTCTTTTTCTTTGCAGTAGACATTATAGCTGTCTATCAGCAGATCCATCGGAATAAATCCACCGGCCTTGTAATAATGCCCTCCGCCTGAGCCTATGTCCCTGCACACTTCCTGCGCCATTTCGCTTGCGCTCACCTCTTTTATGCAGCTTCTAAACGAAAGCTTCACTCCATTCTTAATCACTGAAAATACCATACATATGTCAATAGCATCCACCTCCAGCACAAAATCGCTTATGATGCCGAGTACATTCGGGTCACATGCCCCTGCCTTTACGATCGCCAGACGATATTCCTCTATATAATCGCGCCCCAGCAATGCTGTTGCGGCTATGTCCAGCTCCTCAAGTGACATGTTGGCATTTCGGAATTTGGCCACTATAGTGCTGTCAAAATCCGCCTCATCACGCAGATCCCTATCAAGCGAATGTGTTATCTCGGTAAATTCTCCGGTGTCGGTGTAAAGTCCATAATACAGTGCTGTTGCCAGGTTTCGATTTATCTCTACGCCCTCCTCACGAAGCATATCCCACACAATTGTCGCACATGAGCCCATATAGCTCATGACACGGTTCATAGCAGGAAGCTCTCCCGATACTCTGTGGTGATCTATGACAGCCACATTTTCTGCCTTGAAAAATGTGACGTTCCCACCACCGTACTGACAATCGACAGTCACAAGCAGCTGCGGATTGTCTAAAAAATCCACATGCTCTATCGGTATGCCAAGACTGTCTACCATAAGCACCAGATTGCTCTTGTGTATGATATTCCTGCCTCCGTATACAAGTCTGGGACTTTTTCCATTCATCCTCAGGTATTCATAGACTCCAAAGCCGCTTGCCAGTGCATCTGCGTCCGGATTATCATGACATTGCACAATTATGTTATCAAATTGTAATAAATCACTTAGCTTCATTATTAGCTCCCTGAATAGTTATATTAATTCATTTTCTCATATGTGTATTTATGGTTGCTTCAAATCATCACATTATTTCAGGTACGGAAACAGCAGCGAGCTTCTGTCCTTCTCGTCAAACATCGAATTGTACTGCAGGATATTGTATGCCTTTATCCATTTTGCCTCGTCTCCTGTTGCCTCATCCACATGCATAAAGCACTCATTCTTTTTCGAATAATAGCCCCTTGAATTTATCGCCGGAATCTTCTCCATCAGCTCTGCGAGGAACCGGTTGTATGCCGGCAGATCTATGTTGGCTCTCTCAAGCGTCAGTGTGGACAGGTAGTTGAGGCTCGTCACATCAACTTTCTGTGCATCCGTCT